>Ga0163154_10005547_pt1 | contig 15950 bp, 14 predicted proteins | sample OliLakLV19MP9P1_FD_148649 | JGI IMG/M metagenome (GOLD analysis project Ga0163154, IMG submission 148649) | Freshwater microbial mat bacterial communities from Lake Vanda, McMurdo Dry Valleys, Antarctica - Oligotrophic Lake LV.19.MP9.P1 | ecosystem: Environmental > Aquatic > Freshwater > Lake >... | reverse complement strand
GACGTGTGTCCCCAAAATTGAGCCACCCATTCCAGCCACGACTACATTGCTAATGTCTTTATGCGCTTGATCAAATTGAAGGCTGCGAGAAATTTCCCAAATTTGTTGGACTTGGCTGCCTAATTGCTCAATTGACGACAAGGCATTCTTGATGTCAATCTTTTGAATTTCTGCGCGTGAGTCTAAGAGTTTTACGTCTGCCATATGAGCTCCTTATATGCATTTTCTTTAATTAAAGTTCTCTTTTATTTCTTGATAATGTTCAACATTTTTTTGTAAAATCTGGCCGGGAAAAATCATAGCTTGACTGCCAATTAATACTCCGGGCATGGTGCTAACTCTAATGCCAAGATTGGCCCGATTACCAATCATGACCCCTAAAGCCGCAAGATGAGTATCCATCATTTTGGTTTTAACTAAGGTTCTGACGCTCTCTCGGTCCAGCCGCTTATTACTGGTGATTAGGCCCGCTCCAACTTTCACGCCTTCACCTAAGATAGAATCAGCTAGGTAACTAGAGTGTAAACTAGCTCCGGACATCATAATTGATCTAACAACTTCAGTATTAGCTCCCACATGGACGTCAGCTTCCAAACTACTCTGGCGAATAAAGGAAAAATCACCCACTAAAGCAGCCTGACCAATATAACTGGGGCCGACAATTTTGGCGGCATGACCAATGACTGCATTTTCGCCAATGTGGACCGGCCCTTGAGTCTCGTCAATCACGGCTGTCTCAGCGATGCTGGCACTTGGGGCGCGATACGACTTCAAACTCTTAAATAAGAGGGCTTGATGTTCAAACAAATGCCAAGGATATTTGAGGGAAGGCAAATCAGAGCTTAACTGCAAAACTGGTAAAGATTCTTGTTGCATCAGGAGATGCAAAGCCTCTTCAAAGTTGTTGTGGCTTTCAGGCACCGTTTTTAAGATGGCGAGGAGTCGTTGAGACAGTAGATAAACGCCTTTAATCCGATCTTTAGCCAGCGCTTGCTCAGCAGTAGGTTTCTCAATTAAGCCAGTTGCTTTACCATTCTCTAGCCATAGGACGCCATAAGGCATAGGCTTGTCAGTCTGAATAGAACAGACAACTTCTGAGCTGTTAAACTCCAACATTTTAGCCAGCAACTCACCAGCATTGGCTAGGTACGGAAAAACTGCGGCAAAGTTTTCACCCAGTTTGGCTTCACACAAAAGTAACGCATTACCCATCCCTTTGGCTTCTGGTTGGTGAACAAATTCAATTTCTAAGCTAGGAAAATCAGCCTGATTTACTGCCCCACTTAAACCATGACCATTAAAGTCTTTTTCAGAAACCACGATGATGGCTTTAGTAAAGCCATGTTCAGCCAGATTATGGAGAGTTCTGGCAATCAATTTTTGCCCCAACAATGTCACTGCCCCTTTATGTGTGTCAGTGTTAAAAGGAAAAAATCGAGTATTTTCGCCAGCCGCGGTAATTAGGACAGTGGGTTTTGTCATGGTTGATTTTTAAATCGAGCTACTACTGCTTGAATTTGAGTATGAAGAATTGGGCTGGCAGCGCAAGTAGGTAAAGTTTTGAGTACTTCACGCTACTATCCTCTGATAATAGCCAAAACTTCATCACGTTTTTCTTCCATCAAGGCTTGTGAAGTCGCTTCCAGATTAAGACGAACTAAAGGTTCAGTATTTGACGTTCTGACGTTAAAGTGCCAACCATCATTTAGAATGGAAATGCCATCAACGTGAAGGACTTCTTGGGCCACTGGACCGTATTGAGCTTCAATCTTTGCCATGACGGCTTTGCCATCCACGCCTTTGGTATTAATTTCACCAGAAATAAAGTATTTGGCTTCTAATTCATCGAGTAGTTGGTCTAAACTCTTGTCTGACTTTGACAAGAAATCCATTAAATACAACATGGGAGCCAGACCTGAGTCGCAAAGGAAGAAGTCGGCAAAATAATAATGGCCACTGACTTCACCCGCAAAAACGGCTTTTTCATTACTCATTCGGGACTTAATGTAGGCATGTCCCACCCGGTTATATAAGGCTTTACCACCGGCGGCGGTAATGATTTCCGGGACGGCGTGGGAAGCTCGGATATCATAAACGATAGTAGCACCAGGACTTTTTTGTAAGAAGTATTGTGATAATAAAGCCGTCATGAAGTCACCAGACACAAAGCGGCCAGTTTTGTCAATACAAAAGAAGCGATCACCGTCCGGATCAAAGGCAAAACCTAAATCAGCGCCCTCACTAACCACTCGCTCTTGCAGTTCACGACGATTTGGTTCTTGAAGTGGATCACCTCCATGATTGGGAAAAGTGCCATCCACCTCAAAATACATGGGTGTGATCTGAATTTGAGGCAAGTGCTTAAAAAGCGCTGTTAATGACGGTCCCACCGTACCATTAGCCGTATCAGCCAAGATTTTCATCGGTTTAAGAGCAGCTACATCCACCAAACCCAACATTTTTTGAATAAAGCCTTCCATAACATCCCAAGTTTCCACGGTGCCTGATTGAGGTGCAGCTGGCATGAAATCATCAGTAGCAATTAGTTTTTGTAAGTCTTGAATACCTTCATCGCCCGAGAGCAGATAAGGAATTTGGCGAACCATTTTAAAACCGTTGTACTCTTTTGGATTGTGACTGGCTGTGATCATGATGCCTGGCAATTGTTTGGTAGCACAGGCGTAGTAGTACATGTCAGTCGAAACTTGACCAACGTCAATCACATTCACGCCAACAGAAGTTAAGCCGTCAATTAAAGCTTCCCGGAGGGCAGGGCTGGAAACGCGACCGTCGCGACCGACGATAATTTGAGCACCTGGCACCACTTTGGGAAAAACCTTGCCCAAAGCGCGACCCACATCTTCATTAAGTGTTTCACCATAGATACCGCGGATGTCATAGGCTTTAAAGATTGAGGGTTCTACTTGCATGACAACTCCTTTTCCAATTTAGTTACTTGAGGCAGTTAAAGTGTCCAGTAATAATGTGATCCTACAGGCGAAAGATCAAAATATCAAGTTCCTGACGTAAGCTTTGCCAGGCTTGAGAAGTTTTTTGATTTAGGTCTAATTGGAGAACCTGGGAGTGAAGCGATAATAACTGCTCCGTCGAGAAATTTCGGGCTTGTTTTTTGAGTTTAGTGATCATGAAAGGGGGGCCCTTGATGTCTCCTCCTTCTTTAGCCTGGAGTAGTAGCCGGACTTGACGAATGAGCATGATAAAGCAGAGTTGCTCATCTTCATGGTTTAGTGCTTGATGAAATAACCTGATTTGAGCGGTTTTAGTTTGGGCTTGAGCTGAAAGTGAGTCCAACCATTTAAAGAGACTCGAGCTGACTCTATATTCCCAGGCCACAGGATTTTTGAGTTTACCGAGCATAGTTTTGGTTAAAGCGCGTTTTTCCCACAAAATTACTGCACTTTGAGTCTGGGCAAGCATCTGGATCAATTGTGTTTGCCGAGCCGATTTAGGCAGACTGTGTAACTCTTCAAGTACTAGAATCTGGTCTTCGGCAAATAAACTCAGACTTCTGAGATCTACTTCCAATGCCGCAGGAGTTAAGGTTCGGGCACTCAAATGCTTGATTATGTGGTGCATGGCTTTGGCCGCAGTTTCCAACTCCACCAACTTTTGCCGAGATTGGACATTATTTTCGCCATGAATAACGGTGAGTGACATAAGATCCTAGTGTACGCTTAAGCCATTGCGTTTCAACCAGCCTCGGTGCTGTACAGACGCTGGATCATATTGTCTGACAATTTCCCAAAATGCGCTGGAGTGATTCATTTCTCGGCGGTGAGCTAGTTCATGAATGATGACATAGTCAATAATTTCTGGTGGGTAATGTACGAGCCGCCAATTAAAGTTCAGGTTGCCTTGACTACTGCAACTGCCCCAGCGACTCTTCTGTTCTCGCAAGGTAATAAAACCAAACGTAATCTGCATGATTTTGGCTAACTGATGTGTCCGAGGTACAAGATACTTTTCGGCTGTGGCTTTGAGAAAACGATCAAGCGTTGTTTTGAGGGCGGCTGAAGTTAGTTTTTTACCGGCTGGCAACTTTATGAATAAGGTGCTGGCTTTGAGGGTAACTCCTTGTGCCATATCCTCAGCTTGAGTGACTTCTTTGGCATACTTTTTCCCAAAAATACTGACCTGTATTTCATCTGTAACTTTGGCTCGCCGACTAAGCAGTTTGGCTTGCGTGGTTTCAATCCAGCCCTGGTGATCTCTCACAAACTGCTCGATTATGAACTTGGGGACTAACTGAGGTGAGATAACATAGACCTGCCCGTCACTCTCAATTTTAAGTTTCAGCGAACTGGAACGAGGATGCACTTTATGAATATATTCAATCATGAACCAACAGCTTAACGCGAGAGCCGTAAAGCGTCTAGACCAGTTTGCATGATTTCAGCTTGAGTTAGGCCTTGGCTTTGTAAATGTAGATACATGGCTGTCACTAGGCCGATAATCAAAGCCAGTCCAACTAGACTTAAGATCAGACTCCACGGTAGCTTAAAACCAGAGTCAGCTTGATTTAAGATGTAATCAGCGCTGGGTCGTTCAAAGGTCATGGAGGTGTTGGCCAAAGTTATCACTACTGCTGGGTTTGGATCTTGAGTGGCGACTGGGGGGTGATTGATAGGTGGAACAGCTAGTAAAGGAGAACCTAATTCCGGATTAAGAATGCCGCGCTCTTGCAGTGCCTGAATCATGGTGGAGATGCTGGGCCAGTCACTTGTGGTTAAGGGAACTTCACCTGAGACTTCGGGTGCCGTCGCTGTAGTTATCTGAGAGTTAGTGACTGATAGGGGTAAGTGGATGGAGCTTGGGGCAACTCGCAAAACTATTCCCAGGGGTTTTTGAGCCGCAACACCTACAGCCGTAACCTCTGGCAAAGTGCTAGGGACGACTGAAGCAGTCACAGGCGTGATCTGTGATGTATCAATGGCAGCAACTTGATACATGCATCTATTTTAGCTGTATTTACTGCTGGGACTCAAGCGCAAGTTTCCTTCTGGCAGAAACGCGGTAAAATACAGACATTAGGTTTTTCTTCAGCTTAAGTCAAACGTAAGCCGGGATGCTGAAATTGGTAGACAGGCTGGACTTAGAATCCAGTGCCCTTAACAGGCGTGCAGGTTCGAGCCCTGTTCCCGGCACATATTTCTTGATTTTGATGGGGTGATACCTTTTGAAGACAAAATTCCCTCAAGCGGCACAAAAAAACCCCGCTTGTGGCGAGGTCCTTTTAACTCAGCAAGTAAATCCCAGTGAGGATAGACTGTCTGAGGTACCTTAATTATATACGAATATATCAAAGTATGTCAATAGTGAATAATATAGGCCTCACTGAAGGGCTAGATGTTACTCACCTACTTGAAAAGGACTAAGACTTGGTTGGGCAAATTCCAGGACACTGCCATCAGTTTTTAGTTCCTTACCCAGCTGGCGATCGTTATATCGCATTTCTGCCATCCATTGATTAACTGATTCTGCCCAACTACCATCACTACTTGGGGTATATTTGCGCATAATTTGGTATGGCGTGGTCAAGCCAATATCGATGTAATACTTTTTGAGCTCTCTACCCGCTCGTTCAAAATTAGCCTCAAAGTTTTCAAATGCCAAAGTTCCGCGTTCGTGAATTCCAAAGCCCAAACAGTTGTATGAGCCCTCAGGAATGCGCTTGCAGAGATTACTCTCTTGCATGGCAATTGAGGGTAAAAGTCGGAAGTCAAAGCCATACCGATCTGCAATTTCCACAAAGACTAGGCCGTAGTGATCGTGTGGCACCAGAGGTGAGTTGTGGCGTTCTAGAAAGCGGGCCACGATTTCGGCGCGCGCGTCTTCTGTTTCTAAAACTGACTCCACGCCTTGAACTTGGCCGTTGCTCGGCAAGCCTTGAGGCGCAAAAATAGGAGTTTGGGGTTCAGCCGTGGCTAGATCGAGAGTTAAGGTTTGGGCTTTAGCCAAGTAGTAAGTTTGATAACTGGCAATTCCTGCCAATATAAAACCACTGACAGCTAAGAGCCAAGCGAGACACAGGAAAATGCGTTTCATAAAGTTGGTATCAATAGTATAACAAACCCAATCTCCACTCGACAAAAAGCCTGAAAAATGATATCCTATAATTATTATAGGATTGTTTTAAATCTATAGTTTTTAGTTATGACTGCCCGCCTTCAGAAACTTCCCTTTCTAAGTTCCCTGATGTTTTTCTGGTTTGCAGTTTTCACGCTTTTTTTTCATATTCTTCATACTTCTACACAAGTCCAAGCGCAAGGCCAAGTCTTAGGTATTCACATCTTAAACCCGTATGAACTTGATGACGCAACTCGCCTTTTGACGCTGGGGAAAAGCAGTGATGAGTGGCTTTACCTGACAATTCCTTTGAGTTTAAATGATTTGGACAAAACCAAAGAATGGCAAGAGTTTTTTACTAAAGCTCAAGCCGCCAAAGTCATTCCTATTGTGAGATTGGCGACTAAAGCTGAAGGTGATACCTGGAAGATTCCTAACCGGAGAGAATTAGTCTCATTAATGACTTTTTTGAGCCAATTGGAATGGCCAACTCCAGAACGTCACATCATCATTTTTAACGAAGTGAATCACGCCAAAGAATGGGGTGGCAGTATTAATCCCGCCGAATATGCGGAAGTTCTGGAATTTACAAGTAACTGGGCCCGATCTGAAGGCAAAAACTTTGTGATTCTACCTGCAGCCATGGACTTAGCCGCACCTAATGGATCGGCCACCATGGAGGCTTTTACGTATTTAAACAAAATGTTGGAAGCCAATCCGGAAATTTTTAACGCGATCGATATCTGGAATTCACACTCGTATCCCAATCCTGGTTTTAGTGCCTCCCCTACTCGGGTTGGACAAAATTCAATGCGAGGCTTTGAAGTGGAACTCAAGTATCTAAAACAAAAAACCAATAAAGATTATTTAGTTTTTATTACCGAAACCGGCTGGATAGTTAACGCATCCACCCAGCGTTATTTGGAAAGTTACTATACCTATGCTTTACAGCACATTTGGTCACATCCTCAGATTGTAGCGGTCACGCCATTCTTGCTCCGCGGCGATCCCGGTCCGTTTAAAGCCTTTACATTTTTGGACGAAGATAGCCAGCCGACGGTTCAATATAGAGCTCTGCAACGGGCGATGGCTAAAGTGGGTACTTAGTTTTCCTAAAAACTGTTAGATAAAAAAAGTTACGAGCACCTTCATAGCTAGACCACTAGGTGGCCTAAATTTCCCCGTAGTTGAGCAATTTGATTGCCCATGGTTTGATGCCAATTGGTATATTTAGCTTCTAATGGTTGAAATTTAACCGGACCAAAATATTCATACCAAGCTGCAAACTGGTCAATTTTTTCTTGACCATAGGTTTCTAGCGATTTAATAATTTCGGCTGAAGTTCTAAATTTTGGGGCTTTGGAATGATGTTTGGAGGCATAACACACTAACTGCTGGAGCTGAGTGGTGACTGGATAGTCCTGAACTGGCAAATCCATAGCAAAGTGCGTCACATCGGAAACGTTCAGGCCAGTGGCTTTGTGGGCAAATGCCACTTGCACAACGGGTGGCGGATAGCCTTCTTCCATCAAAATCCAGGCGCCCACAATCATGTGTTGAATGTAGGGTCGGCCCATGACTGGTTGGCCAGGCATCCATTCAAAGCCATCACAAAGATACACCCCAATATCGTGCAGCAAGCAGGCCTGCATGACCACTTCTGATGGTGATTGTGAAATATCAAACAAACCTGAGGCCAGCAGTTGTTGGCAAATATCAGCGAGGATGCAGCTATGAGTCCAGACTAGTTCCAAAAGAACTGGTGACTGGGCATATTTTTGGTGCAGGGCAAGCTCGAGAGGGTACTGATCTTGATAAAAATGTGCCACCCTTCTCTTGTAGCATGAATAACGAACCTAGAACAAGGTTAGAAGAGAAAATCAGAATTTCAAATCTAGAGGGCTAGAAAACTGTCTAGGGCAATTTGATGGATAGGACCATACAAAGCTCCATAATCTTTCCAAGCAAAGTGCTCAACTTCATCAATTTGACTTGAAAGTTGCGCATAGCGAGAAATTAAGGCTTGCAGCTTGGTGACGCTTAGCTCCACTACTCCATCCAAATCATCGTCCGCTTGAATGACTTCATTTGGTTTGAGTTGGTAAAAAAAGATGGAAGTGGAAAATTGCAGGTGTTCAGTCTCAAAACTGATATCAGCTTTAACAGTTGCCAAGGGCTGTAGTGCTGATGGTGGCACCTGAATCTGAAGTTCTTCAGCTAACTCGCGAGCGGCCCCAATTTGCGGGTCTTCGTCAGTTTCAATGCCTCCGCCCACCATCCGGTAAATTTCTGAGGGGTAGATGTCTTTGCTACCCAAGATAAAGTTGCCGGCTGGGTTTCTGAGAAAGATTAACGCATGTTTGCCACGACGCATCACTCCAGGCACTGAACTCAGAGTTAAGGGTAAGATAATAGTTTGAGCAGTGCTCATGAAGTTATTTTAACACTGGCGAGCATTCTCAAGAGTCACGTGCTAAAATAATGCTCTGTTTGAGACAGCTTTGGGCAACCAAAGGAAATCAACAATGGGTCAGTAGCTCAGCTGGTTAGAGCGTCTGCCTCTTAAGCAGAATGTCGTGGGTTCGAGTCCCACCTGACCCACCTTTTTCAAAATCTAAGAAAAAATTTGTCCTACTCATAGATACATCAATACATTCCTTCTACTATTCTTTAGTACTAAGAGATAATGCAATTAATTCCAAATTATGACGTATATAATGCGTATCTGATATACTATGACATGCTTTATAGACCAGAAAATCACAATCCTCCCAGCGTTTCGGACAGAATTGAAAAAATAATATCGGAGAGCAATTTTCTTTGGATGGTTTTTCATGTCTTAGAAATTGCTTCTGAAGAACGTAAGTCTCCCCGGCAAGCTCTTCGCGACTACCGGACAAGGAGAGCCGATGGTGAAAAAGAGTGGGCCGCCCTAGTGCTTGTAGCCGATGAGATAGCTGCAAATTTAGAGCAATCAGTTTGTAATTGTGGCGCTGCTCTAGATAAAGTAAGAATCATGGTGGAAAAGAGAAGCAGCCATCCAACTCCAACCAATGACTCAGAGTTCAGTCATTTAGAAAATCTCGATGATCAATCTTATGGGGATCAATCTAGAGATCAACCTTATTTGGAACATCTAACCTACTCGCAAAGGATCTGGGCTTTAGTTCGTGCTAATCTTTCAATATTGGATCCACCGTCTTCCCTTGAAGACAAGCTTCGGTTCTTGGTCGGGCAAATGTCATACATTGAAAGATTCAGTGTGCTACGATTTTACTTTCCAGACATCCCGATTGTGAATGAGATCTCTCTAAAAACCGAAGAAGATGCTTTAGATCCAAGAGATAGAAAAACAAAGGAAAATACAGAACGGTTAAAGCACATGGCTGAGCAGTTGATCTGGTGTCAGATAGCCTGGCTATTGAAAGAAAAATACAAAGATGTGGTCACTCATGCCTATGATATTAGACTTCCCACTGGCGCCTACCTACTTGCAAGAATGGAGCGAAGTTCAAACATACAGTCAGTTCTTGAACAAGTGGACTCTCTAGTATTAAGCGACGTCTCGAAGACAGAAGTCCGAACACTAGTATTAAGCGACGTCTCAAAGACAGAAGTCCGAACACTCCTCTACGCACTCTTGAGGTTAGAAGAAGCGAGCAATCTTAATATGATACTTTTGGCTAACCCAAGACTTGATCAATATGTTACTGAAAACGTAGCTACTATGGCGCACATCAATCGAGAAGATTCAAACGAGATTAAGAAGATTGAAGCCTTACTAGGAATTCAGACCTTTCTTGATGCAATCCATGCTTATGCAGACTCCATTACTACTGGAGATGAAGTGTATACTGGCCTTCATCCTTCAAGCAGTATTACCCACCATATTCATAAACTCCTCGAGCTTATACAGAATTTTAAGGAGAAGTACGGTTCTTATTTCTCTGCAGTTGAGCTTGTGTCATTTGATCATTTTGTAGATGAACAAAACTGATCTTTTTAGTAAAGCATCTTCTTAAGCTTCCCAAGAAGTGGTCAACTGGAAGTAGTTGCCATCTGGGTCAGCAGTGGCAATCATGGCTTGATGATTGTCATCGCCCATGGTGTATGGTGCAACAATGACTGCGGCGCCCAAGGATTTGATTCGATCAAATTCTGCTTTGACATCAATGGTTTCAAAATTCAAGATAATTCGTTCGGGGTTAGTTACCTTGCCTTTGACTTTGTCATGTGAGCCAATGCTCAAGAAGCAGGCACCCGTACTAAAGCGATACCAATCACCATCAACCATATCAGGTTTTCTACCCAAGACTTTTTCGTAAAACTCAGCCAGATTTTTGGGGTTTTCTGAACCAAACATAAGAGAGTTGAGCGTAAGCATGATTGCCTTTCAATTTATAGTAGGTGAAATACCCTTATTCGCAAATCTTTTGCTTTAACTGATGTAAAAGGAGGAATTGAGAGTGTAGTCGGTCGTGATTTACGACTCAATGTGGTTTGGGGTTTCTTCCCAGTGCTGGTCTGCTTCATCATGTGATACAGTTTCGTCATGGCTCTCCAGATGGACATATTGCTCCAGCGATCGATTAATGAAAAATAACATCAACACTCCGCCAAAGAACCAGATCAGTTGAATCCATTTTTCATTTTGATTGACGGTTTTGTGATGCAGCTCGGGAATTAAATCTGATAAAGCAATATAAAGGAACATCCCAGCCGAAAAAGCCACGACATAAGGGATGTAGGGAGTCAATGGATCTCGGAGTGCATAGGTAATCAGCGCTCCGGCAAAGGCCGCTAAAGCTGAGACTACGTTGAGCAGCAAAGCTTTCTGCTTGCTCACGCCTTGATTAACCATGACGGCAAAGTCGGCAATTTCCTGAGGAATTTCATGAGCGCCAATGGCAATCATAGTGATTAAACCAATGGTGGGATCAAGCATCACCGCCGAAGCAATTGCCACGCCATCAATAAAATTATGCAAGCTATCCCCGATCGTAATTAACCAAGCTGTAGGTCGGGCCTGATGTGAATCGTGATGGTGGTGATACCAGAGAACTAGGCGTTCAATTAAAAAGAAAAAGACCGTGCCTAAGAACATGGCCATGAACAAGTCTTGAGGATTTCCACCGACTAATAATGCTTCAGGAGCCAAATGGAGTAAAGCCGTACTTAACAGCACTCCAGATGATAAAGCCGTCAAATGCAAGGTAAAAGGTCGTGACCAACTTGATTTGCGAGATAAAATGAAGGCGCCAATCAAAGAGATAAAGCTACTGAGGAAAGTGCCTAAGAGAATTGTAGATAACATACGGCAGACCTAGAAATACTAACCATCAGTATAGCAAGCTTTAAGATAAAACGCAACATTGTTGCAATATATTTGCTTGGCGGCAAGCATTCAAAGTAGCGCCGTGACGGTTATTGAATGATTTCCTCAGATAACTCCTCGTCGTGATGGAGGTTAGGAACTACTTCTTATCTAAACTAATTTGTTCTTAAAATGATTTTGTTCCATCAATCACAACGTCAACAAAATCTAGAGGGTTATCAGGTTTTATATACATTTTCTATTATCAAACCAGTTGCTTCATACTTTTTTCAAGCTCTTCCATTGGTTTCCGTGAATTCCGATTTAACACTTAAATTGATTTTAATCTGAATGAGTATTGTATAATTACTCTGAAATGTCTTTAACTTCCCAATTTAGAACCTCGACCGTAAACTCGCGGGAACTCTAAAGGAAAAAAACAAAACATGCAAGAGACAATTGAGACTCAAGAAAATCAGTCAATTGACAATAATTCAAATGATGTGCAAACCCCACCATCAAGAAGAAGGAAAATTGCCAAAGTCATTGTTCCGCTACTTTTAGTCATAGCAGCAGGCAGCAACTCTGAAGTTAGGACCGCAATCAACCGGGCTATAGATTCAATCAACAGAGCTCCCAAAGACGAAAAAGCAAATCTCGACCTTATCCTACAGGCTGTTCCTTCGAATTACAGATCGCCACTTGCTGAATTACTTAGCCATCATGAAGAAACTGGACAGGGTTTAGATACACGTTATCTTGAAGTTTTAATCCATAATATCGCCAATCCTGCAACTGCCTTAGAAGGGATGGATAACATATCAATTGGAGATGACGTTGTAGAGATGCTCAGGAGTCGATCAGAAAACCCAGGAACTGCGGCAGCCATACAAACGTACGCTAGCTTACCTACAACTACTCCAACTAGTCTTAATGCATTTATCTCAAGGGATACCACCATTGATCCAGAAAATCTGCAAAATTTAGCAACTATACTCCAACAGCGACCAAACTTTTCGCTCGATTATGAACAACCATTCCAGAATGATCACTTACATGTTTTTAGTAGACTAACCACTGAAGAAGATGTTCAAAAGATCACTGGGATACTCGCAAGAAACCCAACTATATCCAATGAAACCATTTATCGCATCTTTGAAAGCCTACTCACCATTAATCACCACCTATTGAGCGATTTAGAAATTGACCAACTCATTCAGCTAGATGAAGCCTATCACCAAGAAGCAACAACCGCTCTTCATCAAGATCCTAGAAACGACATTGTTTATCTAAGAAATGTCATCAGCTATCTAGCCCCATACAAAGCGGTACTAGGTGATAGATTTCTTGAATTCATCTCTAGTGTAACTCAACAAGATCTTGCTCAAAAAGATAGAATCTTCGCCTTAAACTATGAGCCATACAACATGTATGTCGATGAGATATACTCTTTCCCTTTCGAGCGTATTAACCTGCTACGTAATAACGATCTGCGTCAAATGATAATTGATGCCTTTATCTCTGGAGAGATAACCATTAATGGTCAGAAATTTGTACTTACTTTAGATGAACGAATTGAATTATTTAATCGAGCTACTAGTCCAGCTGAGGAAAGTAATTTCATAAATCTATTTAACAACAAAGACCCAGAACTTCTAACGAATCGCGACGGCATCATTTTTTTCATAATGATGAGCAGACGTCTTTCAAGATCTGAAATTACTATTGGCGAAGTTCAAGAAATATTCAATATATTGATAGATGATTCAATTCATATATCAAATAGATTTAGAGACATAGATCTAATTGTAATGAATCAGTTAAGACAAAATATTGGTAATTCATCTTTTTCTTTGTTGGTAGATCAACTTCGTCAAAGTGATACAGCCTCCGTGCAATTATCAGAAATATCTTCTCTTGACGATTTCCAAAAATTTGATCACTATAGCGCGGCGATCAAAGCCACCGGGGATGATTTTTTAAGTGCTCACCCTGGTTTTTATAGTGTTCTAGCAGACTTGGATGTGCTTGACTATTTGTTCCCTAAAGACCCAGATACTACAAGAAATCCTAGGGACTCAGATACGCCAATCGAGGCTGAATTAGCTTCTGAGCAAAGAGAAGCAGAAGTTTTTGAAGAAAGAATGCAGATACTCAAAGCAGTCTTTGACTTTTACCAAGGAAATGGTGTCCAAACAGCTGAGTACACGTCACTTAGGAATGCAATGCCAATGCTTGGAGAACTACTGAAACTATCTCTCACTCCGCAACAATTAGCCCGTTATTTAGAAAGTATTCAAGAATTGGATGTGATCCCTGAAGACAGAGCACATATATTAGATGAAACCTTCCATATCTTTAGAGTTGATGAATTCACTCCTGAAGCTACAACCATGCGCCTTAGTTTGGTAGAAAGAATAAACGAACAGCAACTCAGAGAAAATAAATTTTTGCCAATATTACTAATTAGTGGGTATTCGCAAGATATTGTTACTGAGTTGCAGCAAATGAGTCAAGAAGATTTTGACGCTTTTACGTCAAAACTAGCCCTAACTTATACTGCTTTAGTGGAAGCAGACTTTGAGGTTATGGACTTCTATCAGTATCAAATACTTGATTATGTATTTGAAGAAATTAAAAATAGAACGGCTGTAGCAGATATCGTTGAAAATGTAGTTAGTACCATTTCTTGGATCTCTACTTTGAATGAATCTCAAAAATGGGGGATGTCTTACGACCTATTTAGCGATTTAGTCACATCTGGATTTCAGTTTTCCCAAGAAATGAAAGCACAATATAATCTATTAATCTCTTTCATTAATCGGCTTCAACCAGTACTGCTAAAGGAGAATCAACAACTCTTCGAATTGTTACGAGATCCTACATTTCTTGCTTTAACTCAGAATAAAGAGACCCAAGAAAATATGATTATCGACTTCGTATTAGAATTGATTACAGCATTTGAAATAGCCAAACGCCAAGACGTCATCTTAAGGGATTTTAGATCGCAAGCAGTTGCCGAACTTGCGCAAACGTACTTCGATCAGACCCATGGAGCGAAAGCTCTTTACACATATCTCATGGATAGTGTTTACCCAGATTTTGAGGCTCAAGGTGTCACCTTGCTTGAATTCTTAGGACTCAATCTTTCTGAACAGATTGTTTCAATCACTAAAGATCCTACCCTTCCGAATGATTTTCTCGATAGATTTGTAGACATGACTCTTGCCGTATTCTTGCAAATAAAACATTCAGTTAGACCGATACAAGTCCCTACTGAAAGTATCACTCCAGCAGTTTATGAAACTTTACTTGAAGCTAGAACTCCATTTGAATTGTTCGCAACACATTTTGTCCCTCTCGAAAATCTAGAGGGCAGAGTGCGAGTGGCTGAACTTGATCCCACCTCTTTGGAGGTTAGAAGTGAGAACGACCTGAACAACCCAGGACTTGGCATCATAGTGGGGACTCCAAGTAGAACTACTATTTCTGGTGACATCCACACTGGTCGAACAACTATAGTTGAGCGGTTTACTACCTCCCTTAGTGAACGATCCAACAGTCCGGTTGACATAACTGGTAGTCACTCTTTAGTATATGACTTGAATGGAATACTGATGGTTCGCACTGAACAAATGCCAGGAGATAAACTAGTTTTTAGCGCTAATGCAATCTATAGTGGAAATCCATCTGGTGGAAATGAAGTGAGTGAAGAAGATCAAAGATCTATTCTAAGTGCTATGCGAAGGAATGGGGATTCAGGCCTTCTAGTGATACTCAATTTCAAAAGTCAATCTAAAGCATTTATGGTTAGCTTTGCCCCTGGCGCAATAGCAACTGGAGTCGATGTAATGGCGTTGATAGCTGAATTATACGAACAAAATCCTGAGGCACTTGGCTTATCCATCTTACCTACCAGCGGTCCAGTCTCAGCCGAAACGCAGATTAATGGAGATGGTTTATTCTTTCAAGATTATTTTTTAACTAGATCTGATAACGAAATATTAACACCAGCGTTCATGACTGCTCGATTATTCCCTTAAACATCCTTTTTTGACCACTATCTAAAACCCACCACGAACCGCTCTGAAATAGCTCTAGGTCTCAACACAAGTGCGCCCGGAAAGAATTGAACTTTCATCCTCGGTTCCGAAGACCGGTACTCTATCCGTTGAGCTACGGGCGCTTAAACGCCATTATATCAGCCTTGCGGTTACTTAGTTTCTAGATTTCTTTCTGCAAATAGTCCAGACTTTATTTGAAATATAGTAGTTCTTCGTCAAGCTCCTGACAATGCTATACTCGGACGATAATGTTCTCGGTCGCTTCACACGCAATTACTGATATCTATGTCAACTATCAGACTATGCCGTCGTTGCAGCTTCACATGCGACGAGTGGCGGCGGTGGCTTTGACCATTTGCCAGCATTTTGATCAACCTCTGACCACGTCCTCGATTGTCAGTGCTTGTTTACTTCATGATATGGCTAACATTTTAAAATCTGATTTCTCTGTCTTCCCTGATTTTATTCAACCAGAAGGTCTAGCC
>Ga0163154_10005544_pt1 | contig 15961 bp, 10 predicted proteins | sample OliLakLV19MP9P1_FD_148649 | JGI IMG/M metagenome (GOLD analysis project Ga0163154, IMG submission 148649) | Freshwater microbial mat bacterial communities from Lake Vanda, McMurdo Dry Valleys, Antarctica - Oligotrophic Lake LV.19.MP9.P1 | ecosystem: Environmental > Aquatic > Freshwater > Lake >... | reverse complement strand
CTCGACACCTGCAGCGTCCAGCAGCTTGACCTGCGGCCGCACCACCTTGATGGCACCGCGGCGCTTGGAGTCGATGACCACCAGCGTGGACAGGCCCGTGACCTCGTCCAGCTGCTTGGCCACGGTGACCCCTTCTTCGACGTTCTCGAACTTCGCGCGGCCGGCAAACTCGGTGATGATGGGTCGCGTCAGCGGGTCCCAGTTGGCCAGCACGGTGCCGGCCTTCACCTGTTGGTCGGGCTTGATGTTCAGCGTGGCGCCGTACGGCAGCTTGTGGCGTTCGCGCTCACGGCCGTGCTGGTCGCTGATGACGATTTCGCCGGAACGCGAGATCACCACCAGCACACCCTTGCCGTTGGTCACGTAGCGCATCGTGGCGTTGAAGCCGATGATGCCGTCGCTCTTGGCGTCGACACTGCTGGCCACTGCCGCACGCGAAGCCGCACCCCCGATGTGGAAGGTGCGCATCGTCAGCTGCGTGCCGGGCTCGCCGATGGACTGCGCGGCAATGACGCCGATCGCTTCGCCCACGTTGACGATGCCGCCGCGGCCCAGATCGCGTCCGTAGCACTTGGCGCAGATGCCGAAGCGTGTGTCGCACGTCAGTGCCGTGCGCACCTTGACTTCGTCCACACCCGCAGCTTCCAGCGTGTCGATGATGTCTTCGTCCAGCATCTCGCCGGCCGGCACCATCATCTGCTGGGTCTCGGGGTGCAGCACCTCGATGGCCGTGACACGACCCAGGATGCGGTCGCGGAGGCTCTCGATGACTTCACCACCTTCGACCAGCGCACGGCGGTTCATGCCGTTCTGTGTGCCGCAGTCGTGTTCGGTGACCACCAGATCCTGCGTCACGTCCACCAGGCGGCGTGTCAGGTAGCCCGAGTTCGCGGTCTTCAGCGCCGTGTCCGCCAGGCCCTTGCGGGCGCCGTGGGTGGAGATGAAGTACTGCAGAACGTTCAGGCCTTCGCGGAAGTTGGCCGTGATGGGCGTCTCGATGATGCTGCCGTCAGGCTTGGCCATCAAGCCGCGCATGCCGGCCAGCTGGCGGATCTGCGCAGCAGAACCGCGCGCGCCCGAGTCGGCCATCATGTATATGGAGTTAAAGGACTCCTGCGCCACTTCCTTGCCGTGGCGGTCGAGCACACGTTCCTTGGACAGCTGGCTCATCATGACCTTGCCGACTTCGTCGCCGGTCTTGCCCCAGATGTCCACCACCTTGTTGTAGCGCTCGCCAGAGGTGACCAGGCCCGAGACGTACTGCTGCTCGATTTCCTTGACCTCTTTTTCGGCCTTTTCGATCATGCCGGGCTTTTCCTTGGGCACCAGCATGTCGTCGATCGCAATCGAGATGCCCGCACGCGTGGCCAGCTTGAAGCCGCTTTGCAGCAGCTTGTCGGCCAGCACCACGGTTTCCTTCAGGCCGCACTTGCGGAAGCTGACGTTGATGAGACGCGAGATCTCCTTCTTCTTCAGCGCCTTGTTGATGTGGCTGAACGGCAGACCCCTGGGCAGGATCTCGCTCAGCAGCGCGCGGCCCACGGTCGTTTCGACCAGCTTGATTTCGGACGTGAATTCACCGTCGGCGCCCTTGGTCCATTCCGGCATGCGCACGCTGATGCGGGCCGTGACTTCCACGGCACCGTTGTCCAGCGCGCGCTGCAGCTCTTGCATGTCGGCGAAGATCATGCCCTCGCCACGGCCGTTGATGCGCTCGCGGGTGGCGTAGTACAGGCCCAGCACCACGTCTTGCGACGGCACGATGCTCGGCTCGCCCGAAGCCGGGAACAGCACGTTGTTGGACGCCAGCATCAGCGTGCGGGCCTCCATCTGCGCTTCGATGCTCAGCGGGATGTGCACCGCCATCTGGTCGCCGTCGAAGTCGGCGTTGAAGGCCGAGCACACCAGCGGATGCAGCTGGATGGCCTTGCCTTCGATCAACACCGGCTCGAAAGCCTGGATGCCCAAACGGTGCAGCGTCGGTGCGCGGTTCAGCAGCACCGGGTGTTCCTTGATGACTTCTTCAAGGATGTCCCACACCACCGGCGTGCCACTTTCCACTTCCTTCTTCGCCGCCTTGATGGTGGTGGCGATGCCCATGGCTTCCAGGCGCGAGAAGATGAAAGGCTTGAACAGCTCGATGGCCATCAACTTGGGCAGGCCGCATTGGTGCAGCTTCAGCGTCGGGCCGACGACGATGACCGAACGGCCCGAGTAGTCCACCCGCTTGCCCAGCAAGTTCTGGCGGAAGCGCCCACTCTTGCCCTTGATCATGTCGGCCAGCGACTTCAGCGCACGCTTGTTGGCGCCGGTCATGGCCTTGCCGCGACGGCCGTTGTCCAGCAAGCTGTCCACGGCTTCCTGCAGCATGCGCTTTTCGTTGCGCACGATGATTTCCGGCGCCTTCAGCTCCAGCAGCCGCGCCAGGCGGTTGTTGCGGTTGATGACGCGGCGGTACAGGTCGTTCAGGTCGCTTGTCGCGAAGCGGCCGCCGTCCAGGGGAACGAGGGGGCGCAGGTCAGGCGGCAGCACCGGCAGCACTTCCATCACCATCCAATGGGGACGGATGCCGCTCTTCTTGAAGGCTTCCAGCACCTTCAGGCGCTTGCTGTTCTTCTTGATCTTCAGCTCGGAGCCGGTCAGGTCGTTGCGGATCTTTTCGATCTCCGCATCGATGTCCATTTCTTCGAGCAGCTTCTTGATGCCCTCGGCGCCCATCAGCGCAACGAACTCATCACCGAATTCGACGCGCTTGGCCTCGAAATCGTCCTCGGTCATGATGCTGAACTTCTTCAGCGGCGTCATGCCCGGGTCGACGACGACATACGCTTCGAAGTACAGCACACGTTCGATGTCGCGCAGCGTCATGTCCAGCACCAGGCCCAGCCGTGACGGCAGGCTCTTCAGGAACCAGATGTGCGCGCAGGGCGCGGCCAGGTCGATGTGACCCATGCGCTCGCGGCGCACCTTGGTCTGCGTGACTTCAACGCCGCATTTTTCGCAGATGACGCCGCGGTGCTTCAGGCGCTTGTATTTGCCGCACAGGCATTCGTAGTCCTTGATGGGACCAAAAATCTTGGCGCAGAACAGGCCGTCGCGTTCGGGCTTGAAGGTGCGGTAGTTGATGGTCTCGGGCTTCTTCACCTCACCGAACGACCAGCTGCGGATTTTCTCCGGGCTTGCCAGTCCGATCTTGATGGCATCGAAATGCTCATCGGGGGTGAATTGCTTGAATAGGTCGAGTAGTCCCTTCATGCGTCAGCTCCTTAGTTCTTCTCAAGTTCAATGTCGATGCCAAGGGAACGGATTTCCTTGACCAGCACATTGAAGGATTCCGGCATGCCGGCTTCGATGGCGTGTTCGCCCTTGACGATGCTTTCGTACACCTTGGTGCGGCCGTTCACGTCGTCGGACTTGACGGTCAGCATTTCCTGCAGGATGTACGAAGCGCCGTAGGCTTCCAGCGCCCAGACTTCCATTTCGCCGAAACGCTGGCCGCCGAACTGCGCCTTGCCGCCCAGAGGCTGCTGCGTGACCAGACTGTATGGACCGGTCGATCGCGCGTGCATCTTGTCGTCCACCAGGTGGTGCAACTTCAGCACGTGCATGTAGCCCACGGTCACCGGGCGCTCAAAAGGCTCACCCGTACGGCCATCCGACAGCTGCGCCTGGGTGCGCGTGGCGGTCAGCCCCTTCCTGGCGGCGATGTCGTCCGGGAATGCCAGCTTCAGCATCGCGCGCACGTCTTCTTCGGCAGCACCGTCGAACACGGGCGTCGCGAAGGGCACGCCATGGCTCAGGTTCTGGGCCATCTCGCGCACTTCGGTATCGCTCAGGTCGTCAAGACTCTCGGTGCGGCCGCCGCTCTTGTTGTAGAGCTCGTCCATGAACTTGCGCAGTTCAGATATCTTGGCCTGCTCCTGCAGCATGTTGCCGATGCGCTGACCGATGCCCTTGCCGGCCCAGCCCAGATGCACTTCCAGCACCTGGCCCACGTTCATGCGCGAAGGCACGCCCAGGGGGTTGAGCACGATGTCGCAAGGCGTGCCGTCGGCCATGTAGGGCATGTCTTCGACTGCGGTGATCTTGGACACCACACCCTTGTTGCCGTGACGGCCGGCCATCTTGTCGCCTGGTTGCAGGCGGCGCTTGACGGCCAGGTACACCTTCACCATCTTCAGCACACCAGCCGGCAGCTCGTCGCCCTGCGTCAGCTTCTTGCGCTTCTCTTCGAAAGCGATGTCAAAGCTGTGGCGCGTCTGGTCGTTGGCGTTCTTGATGCTTTCCAGCTGGTTGGCCACTTCGTCTTCGGCTGGGCGGATGTCGAACCAGTGGTACTTTTCCACCGACGACAGGTAGTCCTTGTCGATGACCGTGCCCTTGGCGATCTTGTTCGGGCCGCCATTGGCCACCTTGCCGGTGAGCAGCTTCCCGATGCGGTCGAAGGCGTCGGCTTCAACGATACGCAGCTGGTCGTTCAGGTCCAGGCGGAAGCGCTTCAGTTCATCGTCGATGATCTGCTGCGCACGCTTGTCGCGCACGATGCCTTCGCGGGTGTAGACCTGCACGTCGATGACGGTGCCCATGGTGCCCTGGTCGACACGCAGCGACGTGTCCTTCACGTCACTGGCCTTTTCACCGAAGATGGCGCGAAGGAGTTTTTCCTCCGGCGTCAGCGTGGTCTCGCCCTTGGGCGTGACCTTGCCCACCAGCACGTCACCGGGGCCGACTTCAGCGCCGATGTAGACGATGCCGCTTTCATCCAGGCGTGACAGTTGCTGTTCGCTCAGGTTCGGAATGTCGCGCGTGACCTCTTCGCTGCCCAGCTTGGTATCGCGCGCCATGACCACCAGTTCCTCGATGTGGATCGAGGTGTAGCGGTCTTCGGCGACGACTCGTTCGCTGATCAGGATCGAATCTTCGAAGTTGTAGCCGTTCCAGGGCATGAACGCGACCAGCATGTTCTGACCCAGGGCCAGTTCGCCCAGGTCGGTGCTGGCGCCGTCGGCCACCACGTCACCCTTGGCCAACTGGTCGCCACGGCGGACGATGGGGCGCTGGTGGATGTTGGTGTCCTGGTTGGAACGCTGGTACTTGATGAGGTTGTAGATGTCCACGCCCACTTCACCGGCCACGGTTTCCTTGTCGTTGACGCGGATCACGATGCGGTTGGTGTCGACGTAGTCCACGATGCCGCCGCGGCGCGCCGTCACGACGGTGCCCGAGTCAACAGCAGCGACCCGTTCAACGCCGGTACCCACCAGCGCCTTTTCGGGGCGCAACACAGGCACGGCCTGGCGCTGCATGTTGGCGCCCATCAGTGCGCGGTTGGCGTCGTCGTGCTCCAGGAAGGGCACCAGCGATGCCGCTACCGACACGATCTGCGCCGGCGCCACGTCCATGTACTGCACGCGCTCGGGCGACAGCAGCACCGAGTCGCCGTTGGCACGGGCACTGACCAGTTCATCGATCAGCTTGCCGTCCTTGTCCAGGCCGGCGTTGGCCTGGGCGATGACGTACTTGCCTTCTTCGATGGCCGACAGGTAGTCGATTTCCATCGTCACCTTGCCGTCGTGCACACGGCGGTAAGGCGTTTCCAGGAAGCCGTACTCGTTCAGTTGGGCGAAGAGAGACAGCGAGTTGATGAGGCCGATGTTCGGGCCTTCCGGCGTCTCGATCGGGCACACACGGCCGTAGTGGGTCGGGTGCACGTCGCGGACTTCGAAGCCGGCCCGTTCACGCGTCAAACCGCCTGGGCCCAGGGCCGAAACACGCCGCTTGTGCGTGATCTCGGACAGCGGGTTGGTCTGGTCCATGAACTGGCTGAGCTGCGACGCGCCGAAAAATTCCTTCAGCGCGGCGCTGATCGGCTTGCTGTTGATCAGGTCGTGCGGCATCAGCGGTTCGGCTTCGGCCTGGCCCAGACGTTCCTTCACGGCCTTCTCGATGCGCGCCAGACCGCTGCGGTACTGGTTTTCGGCCAGCTCGCCGACACAACGCACACGCCGGTTGCCCAGGTGATCGATGTCGTCGACGTCGCCGTTGCCGTTGCGCAGATCCACCAGGATCTTCACCACGTCCAGGATGTCCTCGTTGGACAGCGTCATCGCACCTTCGGGCGCGTCACGCCCCACACGCGCGTTGAACTTCATGCGGCCGACACGGCTCAGGTCGTAGGTGTCGGCGCTGTAGAAGAGGCGGTGGAACAGGGCCTCGACGGCGTCTTCGGTGGGCGGCTCGCCGGGGCGCATCATGCGGTAGATGGCCACGCGCGCAGCCAACTGGTCGGCCGTTTCGTCAGCAGCCAGCGTCTGGCTGATGTAGGCACCCTGGTTCAGCTCGTTTGTGAACAGGCACAGGATTTCCTTGATGCCGGCGGCGCGCAGCTTCTTCAGCACGGCCTCGGTCAGCTCGTCATTGGCCTTGGCGACGATCTCACCGGTATCGGGGTCGACCTGGTTCTTGGCCAGCATGCGACCGACCAGGAAGTCCTCGGGCACGCTGACGAAGCCGGTGCCCGCTGTTTCCAGCGTGCGCACATGGCGTGCGGTGATGCGCTTGTCCTTCTCGACGACGACGTTGCCGTTTTTGTCGGTCAGGTCGAAACGCGCCACTTCGCCCTTCAGGCGCTCGGGCACGAACTCCATCTGCGCACCCGTGTCCATCAGGCGGAAGTTGTCGTTGAGGAAGAAGTTCGCCAGGATCGCTTCCGGGTTCAGGCCGATGGCCTTCAGCAGGATCGTCACCGGCATCTTGCGGCGGCGGTCGACGCGGAAATACAGGATGTCCTTGGGGTCGAACTCGAAGTCCAGCCACGAGCCGCGGTACGGGATGATCCGCGCGCTGAACAGCAGCTTGCCGGAGCTGTGCGTCTTGCCCTTGTCGTGTTCGAAGAACACGCCCGGGCTGCGGTGCAGCTGGCTGACGATGACACGCTCGGTGCCGTTGACGATGAAGGAGCCGTAGTCGGTCATCAGGGGCACTTCGCCCATGTAGACCTCTTGTTCCTTGATTTCCTTGACCGCCTTGGCCGGATGCGATTCCCGGTCATAGATGATCATCTGCAGCTTCGCGCGCACGGCGGCGGCGAAGGTCAGGCCCCGTTGCTGGCATTCACGAACGTCAAACGCGGGCTTCGCGATGTTGAATTCGATGAACTTCATCTCCACGAAGCCGTTGTGGCTCGTGATCGGAAAAGCAGACAGGAAGGCCGCCTGCAAGCCTTCGGGCTTGCGTTTGGCTGGAGGAACGTCCTTTTGCAGGAACGCCACGTAGGACTCGCGCTGCATGGTCAGCAGGTACGGGACCTTCAAAACACTCTCACGCTTGCCGAAGCTCTTGCGAATACGCTTGCGCTCGGTATAGGTGTAGGGGGTTGCTTGCGCCATTGAACTCTCCTGTAGACGACCCGCGCCTGGCCTGGGCACGGGCGGTGTCTTTGACTGGCATCTCAGGCAGGCATCACAAAGGACGGCCCGAGGCTTGGTGACAGGCCACTACCTGCCGCTGGCGGACAACCCCGGCATTGCACCGGGGCCCGACCAAACCCGTTCTCTGCAGTCGGATCAGAGAACACTGAACAAGGCCCCAGGCTGTGGTGTCGGCTGCGCCGCCATCCTCGCCATCCCCCGAGGGGGCTCCGCTGGCGGACCGGCAAAGCCGGATCCGCGGCGGTCCTCGGTGACCTTGTTCGCTGTTCTCGCGAGAGGGGCGGAGCGCCACAGGCGCCCCACCAACCCGTCTTACTTGATTTCGGCTTTCGCGCCGGCGTCCACCAGCTTCTTGAGTGCGGCTTCGGCGTCGGCCTTGGCCACGGCTTCCTTCACTGCCTTGGGCGCGCCGTCGACCATGTCCTTGGCTTCCTTCAGGCCCAGACCCGTCAGTTCGCGCACGGCCTTGATGACCTGCACCTTGTTGGCGCCAGCTTCCAGCAGCATGACGTTGAATTCAGTCTGCTCTTCCACCACGGCGGCGGCGGCGCCACCACCACCACCGGCCGGAGCGGCCATCGCGGCTGCGGAAACACCGAACTTCTCCTCTATGGCCTTGACCAGGTCATTGAGTTCCATCACGGACATGTTGTCCATCGCGGACAGGAAAGCGTCTTTGTCGAATGCCATTTTGATTACCTGTGAAACGTTGATTGCAAAAAGAGGAATGCTTTGAACTCGTCAGGCCGCCGGGGCTTCGGCAACGGCTTCATCAGCCGTCACACCGCCACCGCGCTTTTCAGCCACAGCCGCCAGCACACCAGCCATGCGCTGGATGGGCGACATCAGCAGGCCGGCCACCTGGGCCAGCAGCACTTCACGGCTCGGGATCGCAGCCAGGGCCTTGATGCCGTCGGCGTTGAGTGCCTTGCCGGCAAAAGCGCCGCCCTTGATGACGAGCTTGTCGTTGCTTTTGGCGAAGTCGGAAATGACCTTCGCCGCGGCAACGGCATCCTCGGAAAAACCGTAGATCAGCGGGCCGACCATGGCACCTTGGGCCACCTCGAACGGGGTGCCGGCAACGGCGCGACGGGCCAGGGTGTTCTTCAGTACATGAAGGTACACGCCCTTGGCTCGCGCATCGACGCGCAGCTTGTTCAGGTGTTCCACGGTGAGGCCACGGTACTCGGCCAACGCCAGCGTCTGCGAACGGCCAGCTTGCGCCGACACATCCGTGACCACGGCTGCCTTTTCGTTGCGATTGAGACTCAAGAGGTCTGCTCCTCACACAAAACGTGCGAAACGTGCCAAGGGGCTGTGACGCCCACCCGGCACACCGGATTCAGCAGCCATCTGTTCACAGGGACATCCAAAGGACTTCCTTACTCACAGCGGGACCGCCATCTGCGCTGGCTTCGGGTGCTGCCTTGCGGCGTGGCCCTCGATTACGAAACCCCTGCGGGCCTCACCAGCGGTCTTGGATGACCTGGCCGCCTTGCGACGACCAGCCCACCAAACACTTGCGGGCCGCGCGCCAGACTCGCGCGCCGCCCAAAAACTGAAAACCTATGCTGCGGCTTGCGCGGCGATGGATTGCGTGTCCACACGGACACCCACGCCCATGGTCGACGACACCGCCACCTTGCGCAGGTAGACACCCTTGCTGCTGGCCGGCTTGGCCTTGTTCAGCGCTTCGATCAGCGCGCGCAGGTTGTCCACCAGCTTGCCGTCTTCAAAGGAGCGGCGGCCGATGGTGCCGTGGATGATGCCGGCCTTGTCGACGCGGAACTGCACCTGACCGGCCTTGGCGTTGCGCACCGCTTGTGCAACATCGGGCGTCACGGTACCCACCTTCGGGTTGGGCATCAGGCCGCGCGGGCCCAGGATCTGACCCAGGGTACCGACCACACGCATGGTGTCGGGGCTGGCGATGACAACGTCGAAGTCCATCTTGCCGGCCTTGATCTCGGCCGCCAGGTCGTCCATGCCGACGATGTCGGCGCCGGCGGCCTTGGCTTCTTCGGCCTTGGCACCTTGGGCGAACACGGCCACACGCTTGGTCTTGCCGGTGCCTGCAGGCATGACGACGGCGCCACGCACCACCTGGTCGGACTTCTTGGCGTCGATGCCCAGCTGCACGGCCACGTCGATGGATTCATCGAACTTGGCGGTGGCGCATTCCTTGACGATGCTCAGGGCCTGATCCAGGGCGTACAGCTTGTTGCTGTCGACCTTGCTGGCCAGTACCTTGGCCTTTTTGGTGAGCTTGCTCATGATCAGACAACTCCTTCAACGGTCAGGCCCATCGAGCGTGCCGAACCGGCGATGGTGCGCACGGCAGCGTCCATGTCAGCGGCGGTCAGGTCCTTCATCTTGGTCTTGGCGATTTCTTCGAGCTGCTCACGCGTGACCTTGCCCACCTTGTCCAGGTGCGCCTTGCCGGAGCCCTTGTCGATCTTGGCGGCCTTCTTCAGCAGCACAGTCGCAGGGGGCGACTTCAGGATGAAGGTGAAGCTCTTGTCGGCAAACGCCGTGATCACCACCGGCAGCTTCAGCCCCGGCTCGTAGCCCTGCGTCTGGGCGTTGAACTCCTTGCAGAACGCCATGATGTTCAGGCCACGCTGGCCGAGCGCGGGGCCGATCGGGGGCGAAGGGTTGGCCTTGCCGGCCGGTACTTGCAGCTTGATGAAGCCGACGATTTTCTTTGCCATGTGGCACTCCTATCGAGTTCAAACGCCTGCAGGAATGAATCTTTGTGCTGCGCCCGCCGGTATCAGGCCTGCGGTGACCGCCGTACGGACGTACGGCTGCGCTCCTCAACCTGATCTCGACGCGCTTGCGACGAAATCTTCAATCCTGCACAGCTCCTCGTCACTCAGCCCAAAACAGAAATCGCTTGCCGGGGCTGCATCGGCAAACGGAGGAATTCAGATTTTTTCGACCTGTGCGAAGTCGAGTTCAACGCCCGTGGCACGGCCGAAAATCGTGACCGAGACCTTGACCTTGCTCTTTTCGTAGTTGACTTCTTCGACCGCGCCGTTGAAGTCGGTGAACGGGCCGTCCTTGACGCGCACCAGTTCGCCCACGATCCATTCCACCTTTGGCCGCGGCTTGTCCACGCCCTCTTGCATCTGGTTCACGATCTTGGCCACTTCGGCTTCAGAGATGGGCGCCGGGCGGTTGCGCGCACCACCGATGAAGCCCGTGACCTTGCTGGTGTGCTTGACCAGGTGCCAGGTGTCGTCGGCCATTTCCATTTCGACCAGCACATAACCGGGGTAAATGCGGCGCTGCGTGACGCTCTTCTTGCCGTTCTTGAGCTCCACCACCTCTTCGGTGGGCACCAGGATGCGGCCGAACTTGTCCTGCATGCCGGCGCGCTCGATGCGCTCCAGCAGGTTGCGTTCGACAGCCTTTTCCATGCCGGAGTAGGCGTGCACGATGTACCAGCGCTTGTTCGAAGCGGCAGCCGCGGGGACTGCGCCAGCGGAAGTGTCGGGAAGGGCTTGTTGATCGGTCATGGGTCAGTCTTTCAAGAGCGCCAGCCCAGGATCAGGTCGTAGAGCAGCCATTCGAGAGTCTTGTCGGTCAGCCACATGAACAGGGCCATCACGAACACGAAGGCAAACACGTAACCGGTCATCTGCAGGGCTTCCTTGCGGGTGGGCCACACGACCTTCTTGGTTTCGCGCACCGCGTCGCGGCTGAAGCCGATGAGCTGCTTGCCGCTCTCGGAGGTGAAAAACAGGGCCACTGCCGCAGCCACCAGCACCAGCAGCGCAACGACACGCAGCCACAGGTCCTGCTTGCCCAGGGCGTAGAAGGCGACCACCGAAGCCACGAGCAGCAAGGCGGCACCAGCCAGCTTGGCTTTGTCAGCACCGGTGGAGATGGTTTCGACTTCGGGTTGTGTGGCCATGACTTTCATCTAGGGTGCCGCCAGCATGGCAGCAGATCCGGTGCGCGTTTTCAGGAGCAAAGCCCGCCGGCCGATTTTTGCGACCCTGCGGGCTGTTTTCGTCGTTGCTGTCAGGGCACCACCGCGGCTGGCCGGGTGGCAGGGGCAGAGGGAATCGAACCCCCAACCTTCGGTTTTGGAGACCGACGCTCTGCCAATTGAGCTATACCCCTACGAAAAACTGATGTGTTGGTTCAAAGAGCCCGCACCTTGGGGGTGGCCGCGCTTGAGCGCAGCCAGGGCTCGCATGTCATTCGATGATCTTGGCCACGACGCCGGCGCCGACGGTGCGGCCGCCTTCACGGATGGCAAAGCGCAGGCCTTCTTCCATCGCGATCGGGTTGATCAGCTTCACGGTGATGCTCACGTTGTCGCCAGGCATGACCATTTCCTTGTCCTTGGGCAGTTCCACCGCCCCCGTCACGTCCGTCGTGCGGAAGTAGAACTGCGGCCGGTAGTTGTTGAAGAACGGCGTGTGGCGGCCGCCTTCTTCTTTGCTCAGCACGTAGATCTCGGCCGTGAAGTGCGTGTGCGGCTTCACGCTGTTGGGTTTGCACAGGACCTGGCCGCGTTGCACGTCTTCGCGCTTGGTGCCGCGCAGCAGGATGCCCACGTTGTCGCCAGCCATGCCCTGGTCCAGCAGCTTGCGGAACATTTCCACGCCCGTGCAGGTGGTCTTCTGGGTGGCTGCGATGCCGACGATTTCGATTTCTTCGCCGACTTTGATGATGCCGCGTTCGATCCGCCCGGTGACCACGGTGCCGCGGCCTGAGATGGAGAACACGTCTTCCACCGGCATCAGGAAGGCGCCGTCGATGGCGCGCTCGGGCTGCGGGATGTAGCTGTCCAGTGCGTCGGCCAGTTTCATGATGGCTTGTTCGCCGAGTTCACCCTTGTCACCTTCAAGGGCGAGCTTGGCGCTGCCGTGGATGATGGGGGTCTTGTCACCGGGAAAGTCGTATTTGTCCAGCAGTTCGCGGACTTCCATTTCGACCAGTTCCAGCAGTTCGGCGTCGTCCACCATGTCGCATTTGTTCAGGAACACGATGATGTAGGGCACGCCCACTTGGCGGGCCAGCAGGATGTGTTCGCGGGTCTGGGGCATGGGGCCGTCCGCGGCACTGCACACCAAAATGGCGCCGTCCATCTGGGCCGCCCCCGTGATCATGTTCTTGACGTAGTCGGCGTGTCCGGGGCAGTCCACGTGGGCGTAGTGCCGGTTGGCAGTCTCGTACTCGACGTGTGCGGTGTTGATGGTGATGCCGCGGGCCTTTTCTTCCGGTGCCGCGTCGATCTGGTCGTAGGCCTTGGCTTCGCCGCCAAACTTGGCCGCCAGCACAGAGGTGATCGCCGCCGTCAGCGTCGTCTTGCCGTGGTCAACGTGGCCAATCGTGCCCACGTTCACGTGCGGCTTGGTCCGTTCAAATTTACCTTTTGCCATTTCAATTTCTCCGAGAAAGAGCGTTGCCAGTGATGGGTTTAAGGTTTCCGGCGGGGTGTTGTTCCGTCTGCCACTGGCAGCAGACGGCAACCCGCCGAAGACCGGTGCAAATGACTTGCGGGTTTACTTGCCGCGCGCGGTGATGATGGCGTCGGCAACGTTCTTCGGCGCTTCGCTGTAGTGCTTGAACTCCATCGTGTACGTCGCACGGCCCTGGCTCATCGAACGCAGCGTGGTGCTGTAGCCGAACATCTCGCTCAGCGGCACTTCGGCCTTGATGACCTTGCCACCGCCCGGCATGTCGTCCATGCCTTGCACCATGCCGCGACGTGACGACAAGTCGCCCATCACGCCACCGGCATAGTCTTCCGGCGTTTCGACTTCAACCGCCATCATCGGCTCCAGGATCACCGGCGAAGCCTTGCGGCAGCCGTCCTTGAAGCCCATGCTGGCGGCCATCTTGAATGCGTTTTCGTTCGAGTCCACCTCGTGGTAAGACCCGAAGGTGAGCGACACCTTCACGTCCACCACCGGGTAGCCGGCCAGCACGCCGTTGGGCAGCGTATCTTCAATGCCCTTCTTGACGGCGGGAATGAATTCGCGCGGCACCACGCCGCCCTTGATGGCATCGACAAACTCGAAGCCCTTGCCGGGTTCTTGCGGCTCGATCTTCAACACCACGTGGCCGTACTGGCCTTTGCCGCCCGACTGGCGAACAAACTTGCCTTCGACGTCGCTCACAGCCTTGCGGATGGTCTCGCGGTAAGCCACTTGCGGCTTGCCCACGTTGGCTTCAACGCCGAACTCGCGCTTCATGCGGTCGACGATGATTTCAAGGTGGAGTTCGCCCATGCCCGAGATGATGGTCTGGCCAGACTCCTCGTCGGTCTTGACGCGGAAAGACGGGTCTTCCTGGGCCAGACGACCAAGGGCCACGCCCATCTTTTCCTGGTCGGCTTTGGTCTTGGGCTCGACAGCCTGGCTGATCACCGGCTCGGGGAAGATCATCTTTTCCAGCGTGATGATCGACGTCGGGTCGCACAGGGTTTCGCCCGTGGTCACGTCTTTCAGACCCACGCAGGCGGCGATGTCGCCGGCCAGAATTTCCTTGATCTCTTCACGCTGGTTGGCGTGCATCTGCAAGATGCGGCCGATGCGTTCTTTTTTGCCGCGGATCGGGTTGTAGACCGAGTCGCCACTCTTGAGCACGCCCGAATAGACACGCACGAACGTGAGCTGACCGACGTACGGGTCGGTCATCAGCTTGAACGCCAGAGCCGAGAACTTCTCTTCGTCGGTGCGGTATCGCACGACAGGCTTGTCATCATCGTCGATGCCAGGCACGGGCGGGATGTCGGCCGGCGACGGCATGAAGTCGATCACGCCGTCGAGCATGCGCTGCACGCCCTTGTTCTTGAAGGCACTGCCGCAGAACATGGGCTGGATTTCGGCGGCGATGGTGCGCGTGCGGATGCCGTGAATGATCTCGGCTTCGGACAGTTCGCCCGATTCCAGATACTTGTTCATCAGCTCTTCGCTGGCTTCGGCAGCCGCTTCAACCAGGTTCTCGCGCCACTTCTGGGCTTCAGCTTGCAGCTCGGCCGGGATGTCCTGGTACTCGAACTTCATGCCTTGCGAGGCTTCGTCCCAGATGATCGCTTTCATCACGATGAGGTCGATCACACCGGTGAAGTTTTCTTCCGCGCCGATGGGGATGACCACGGGCACCGGATTGGCCTTCAGGCGCACCTTCATCTGGTCATAGACCTTGAAGAAGTTGGCACCCGTGCGGTCCATCTTGTTGACGAACGCCAGCCGCGGCACCTTGTACTTGTTGGCCTGACGCCAGACGGTCTCGGACTGCGGCTGCACGCCGCCCACGGCGCAGTACACCATGCAGGCGCCGTCGAGCACACGCATCGAGCGCTCGACTTCAATCGTGAAGTCGACGTGCCCGGGGGTGTCGATGATGTTGATGCGGTGCTCGGGATGGGAAAAGTCCATGCCCTTCCAGAAGCAGGTGGTCGCAGCCGAAGTGATCGTGATGCCACGCTCCTGCTCCTGCTCCATCCAGTCCATCGTCGCCGCGCCGTCGTGCACCTCACCGATCTTGTGGTTCACACCGGTATAGAACAGGATGCGTTCGGTGGTGGTAGTCTTGCCGGCATCGATGTGCGCGCTGATGCCGATGTTGCGGTAGCGCTCGATGGGGGTCTTGCGGGCCATGGTGTAACTCCAAATGCAGGGGCCGCCTGCGGGCTAGTGCTAACCCGTAAAGGCGGCCGGGAAACTGGGACTCAGCGTGCTTAGAAGCGGAAGTGCGAGAACGCCTTGTTCGCTTCAGCCATGCGGTGGACTTCGTCGCGCTTCTTGACCGCGCCGCCGCGGCCTTCAGAGGCTTCGAGCAGTTCGTTGGCCAGGCGGGCGGACATCGACTTCTCACCGCGCTTGCGGGCGCTTTCCTTCAACCAGCGCATGGCCAGGGCCTGCCGGCGAACGGGGCGAACTTCCACGGGAACCTGGTAGTTCGCACCGCCCACACGGCGAGACTTCACTTCGACCATCGGCTTGATGTTGTTGACCGCGAGCATGAAGATCTCGAGCGGGTCCTTGCCGGCCTTCTGTTCAACTTGCACGAGGGCGCCGTAGATGATGCGCTCGGCAACAGCCTTCTTGCCCGATTCCATGATGACGTTCATGAACTTGGACAGATCGATCGAACCGTATTTCGGGTCGGGCAGGATCTCGCGTTTGGGTACTTCGCGACGACGTGGCATGGGAATCTTCCTTTTTCGGTTTCAGTTGGTGCGGCTGTTCGGGCTGCACCGCGAAGGACCATCCGGGCCCTTCACTTACTTGGCGGCCACAGAAGTGCCGCCACTGGTCTGACGTTCGAGCCCTCTTGGAGCCCGAAAGCCGTCAGGCTTTCTTGGGGCCCGAAAGCCGTCAGGCTTTCTTGGGGCGTTTTGCGCCGTACTTCGAACGCGACTGCTTGCGATCCTTGACGCCTTGCAGGTCCAACGAGCCGCGCACGATGTGGTAACGCACGCCCGGCAGGTCTTTCACGCGGCCGCCGCGCACGAGCACGACGCTGTGCTCTTGCAGGTTGTGTCCTTCACCGCCGATGTAGCT
>Ga0163154_10005540_pt1 | contig 15966 bp, 10 predicted proteins | sample OliLakLV19MP9P1_FD_148649 | JGI IMG/M metagenome (GOLD analysis project Ga0163154, IMG submission 148649) | Freshwater microbial mat bacterial communities from Lake Vanda, McMurdo Dry Valleys, Antarctica - Oligotrophic Lake LV.19.MP9.P1 | ecosystem: Environmental > Aquatic > Freshwater > Lake >... | reverse complement strand
TAGGTTAGTAGAAGAATTGCAACCCACCGAAAGTTTATTGGTATGCTGCAAAAGTTTTGCAAAAGGTTGTGCCAACCGGCATACAAATATTACCATCAAAAAAATTCCTCAAATGCTATTAGGCAGATGTGAGTTTGGCAAAGATGATTACAGTTTCAACATAGTGAATTTGCCACATGATGATGATAACACCAACGGAAATGATGATGCAGAATTAGAGGAAGCAAGCACAACAGAAAAAAAATCAAAAGGAAAATCTAAAAAGAAAAAAGATGAGGAAAGCCAATCATCACTTTTCTAATTCACTAAGCAAAAAATAGTATGAACCAAATAGCAGAAAATATTAAGCAGCGTTTATCACTTCGCAAACCTTTGCAAGAGGCATTAGATATTCTTGTTCACCTTTCAGGCGAATTAGAATTATCAAAAGAAGTTGACCTCAAAGCAGAGTTGGAAAAAGTGCAGGCACTTTATCCCACCTGCACGGATTTTGAAAGAGAGTTTCCCTCTATCTGTTTCAGCATTGCAACAGGGGTAGGTAAAACAAGATTGATGGGTGCTTGCATTGCCTGGTTGTATTTAGAAAAAGGCATCCGCAATTTTTTTGTATTAGCACCCAATCTTACCATTTACAACAAACTCATTGAAGATTTTGGCAATAGCAGCAACCCAAAATATGTATTCAATGGCATTGCCGATTTTGTGCATAACAAACCCGTAATTATCACAGGTGATAATTACAATCAAGTCAGTTCGCTATTCAGCGAAACTGAAATAAAAATAAACATTTTCAATGTTTCAAAGTTTGCCAGGGAAACTAAACCAACAGTGCAGGGAGGCAGAAATTTAGCACCGAGAATAAAACGCTTATCAGAATATTTAGGACAAAGTTATTGGGAGTATCTCAGCAACCTAAATGATTTAGTAATCCTGATGGACGAAGCACACCGATACCATGCCGATAAAAGCAAAGAAGCCATCAATGAATTAAAACCAATCTTAGGACTTGAAGTAACAGCAACACCCATTGACGAAAAGCAAAATCAATTTCGCAATGTGGTTTATGAATACAGTTTAGCACAAGCCCTCACTGATGGATTGTATGTAAAAAATCCAACCATTGCCACACGTAAAGATTTTAACCCAAGCGGAAGAAGTGAAGATGAAATAGAAAAAATAAAATTAGAAGATGCCGTAAGCATCCATGAAGATACAAAGCAAGAGTTAAAACTCTTTGCTTTGAACACAGGCAAAAAATTAGTGAAGCCCTTTATTCTCATTGTGTGTAAAGACACCACACATGCAAGGGCAGTGTATGATTTAGTTTCTTCGGTTGATTTTTATGAAGGTGCATTTGCAAACAAAGTTTTGCAAATTGACAGCACCACCCGAAACGAAGAATTGATTGAGCAACAGTTTATTTCTTTGGAGCAAGACGATAATGAAATTGAAATTGTAATCCATGTAAACATGCTCAAAGAAGGTTGGGATGTAACCAACCTTTATACCATAGTTCCATTAAGAGCAGCCAACGCATCTATATTAGTTGAACAAACCATTGGTAGAGGATTGCGTTTGCCTTTCAGTGGCGAAAGAACAGGCAATGATAAAGTGGATAAACTGACAGTAGTTGCACACGATAATTTCAACAGAGTAATTGCAGCAGCACAAGACCCCAATTCAATTTTAAACAAACTAAAGTTTGTTGAAATTGATGCAGAAGAATTGAACAAAAGAGTTGAAGTAGTAACGGTGCAAAGCACCATTACCGAAAACATAAATAAAGAACAAACCGAAGTAGATAAAATTGCAGAACCAGTTCAAAAGCAGAAACAACAAAATATAGTTGATGCGAAAAGAGTTTTGGTAAATGTTATTCCTTTCTTCAACACCAATTCACAGGTAAAAAAAGTAGATGACCTGATGAAACCCGAAGTAAAAGCACAGGTAATGGCAGCAGTGCAAAAAGAATTAAGCACAGGGCAAGGCAATTTATTTGCTACGCAAATTGCAGCCGAAGCAGAAATAATGTATGAAAAATTAGTTGCCGATTTCAAAAACAACATCATTCAAATTCCGCGAATGGATTTAGTGCAGGAAATAGTAACGGCAAGTTTTGATGATTTTAATTTAGACATAAACGGTTTCACTTATGAGCAACTCAATGAAGAAATAATAAGAATTGGTTTGAAGGATAAAAAGATGGATGTGATAGAAGTAAAGAAAGGTGTGTATTATGGTAAGCCCGAAAAACTTCTAATATCCGAACTCATCAACTTTTCAGAAATTGATTATGATGTAAATGCTGACTTGTTGCACAAGTTAGCGCAGCAAGCAATAGCAGAACTTCAAAGTCATTTGCAGGAAGGTGAAGACATCAACACCGTTGTTTTCCAATGGAGAAGTTTAATAGGAAACAGAATGTATTTACAAATGATGCAACACTTTAAACTGCATGAACCCGAGTATATCAAACCCAATGTAAAACCATTCACACGAATTGAAGAATGGAATTTTACAACACTAAAAAACGAAGGCAAAAAAGATTACCGTGATGATAGTTTCCCTGCCGTTCAAGTTCCTAAATATGTTTTCAGGGGCTTTGAAAAAAGTTGCCACTTTGAATACAAGTTTGACAGCCGGACAGAGCAAACACTATCCTACATTTTAGAACATGATAAAGAAGTAAATAAATGGTTAAGACCAGCACCAAACCAGTTCCGTATTTATTGGTTGCACAACAGTAAAATTTACGAACCTGATTTTGTTGCAGAAACTATTGATTGCATTTACCTGATAGAAACAAAAAGAGCAGATGAAATAATATCAAGTGAAGTCCAGGCAAAAGCACAGGCAGCACTAAAGTATTGCAAGTATGCAACAGAGTACACAGCTGAACACGGAGGTAAGCAATGGAAATATGTTTTAATCCCCCACGACCAAGTAACAAAAACAAGCAGCTTCAAAGCAGTTGTATCACCGTATGTTTTTAAATAGAAATAAACCCAAAGAAAACATCCCTGCCTTTGGCAAAGATAACCTTTGATTTTTATAATTGACATCACTAAAAAATAATTTCAAAATGATAAACATCTCAGAAGATTACAGTTTTTTATCGGGTGCTTGGCATCTTGCTTACTACATTCCAAGTAACAAACCGACCGGCTCCCTATCAAGTAATATCCTTGAATTTAAGAAAGCTAACAAACCTTATTTTCTTGCTTGGACGAAATGGGCTGTAGATGACCTCTCTAAGCTAAACATTCACTTTGATTTTATATTAAGAGCACTTGGGAGTAAAGAATTAAAAGTATCAGGTACAAAAGGGCTTGATTTGATGGGAAAAGTTTTGGCTGAAAAACTCAATTCTATTTATATCCCATCAGTTCTGGAAAAGAATAGAGAGACACGATCAATGCACACCTTAAAAACAAAAGCTGAGCGAAGAGAAGCAATAAATGGTTCATATTTTGTAGCCAAACAACCTTATGATTTTGATAAGAAAAATATTTTAATACTGGATGATGTAACTACATCAAGTATTACAATACAAGAAATATTAAGGGCTTTAAAAGTTGCATTCCCTAATGCGCAATATTTTTTGTTCTGCTTAGGTAAAACCGAATATAATACAGAGGCAAATGACAGTATAACAAAGGCGTATTTTTAATAAATGAACAAAATGAAAAATATATCAGTTGAAAACATTATTAAGCTATTGTCTATGCCAAAGATTGGCAGAAAGACAGCTTTGAAACTTATTGCGGAAATCAATTTCAACATCTCAAATGACAATGACTTAATTGATTTCATTAATGATAAGAGAAGTAGTTTTAGCTTACCTCAATATTCAAAAAGTGATTTTGAAAATGCCTTTCGTGAAGCAGAGGAAATTTTAATTCACTCGGAAAAGAATAATATTAAAATCATTTCTTTTCAAGACAAATCATATCCGAAACTATTAAGTGCCATATCAGATTTCCCAATTGTATTGAATTACATAGGCAGTTTGGAAAATCTATCAAGTATGCCTTGCGTTGCTGTTATTGGAACAAGAGAACCGACAGAGTTTGGTTATAAAATTGGTGTAAGATTGGGTGAATATTTTGCATCTAATGGATTCAACATTGTTAGTGGTTTAGCATTAGGCTGTGATACAGCAGGGCATACTGGAGCATTAAAAGTAAATGGAATTTCAACGGCAGTTTTGGCTCACGGTCTTGACTCAATCTATCCTAAAGAAAATAGAAAATTAGCTGCTGAATTATTAGAAAAAGGTGGTGTACTTATTTCTGAATATTTTGTAAAACAAAAGCCACTTGCTAATTTCTTTGTTGAAAGAGATAGAATACAAGCCGGATTAAGTTTAGGTGTAATTGTAGTTGAAACTGATATTAAGGGAGGAACAATGCATACTGTAAAATTTTGTCTTGAAAACAAGAGGGTTTTAGCCGCATTAAATCATCCAACTGAATATCTGAAAGAAATTAAAACGCAAGGCAATCAACTATTAATTAGGGAAGGGAAGGCAAAATCATTTTTTAATAAAGATGAAATTGAAAATTTACTATCAGAGTTAAAAAGTCGTTTTACAAATACAGTTTCAAATGAATTAACCCAATCAGAGCCACTTAATGAATTAAAATCTGATTCGCCACCTACAGAACAAAAAAGTAAAAATGAGCAACCAATTCAAACAAAATTATGGGAATAATATTTGACCTTGACCTAACTATCATTGATAGTTCTATTGCTGAATCACCAAGACAAAATCGGAACTGGGCAGAAGTTTACAAACTGATTCCAAGTTTTAAAATTTATGATGGTATTATTGATGCTATGCCAACTATCCAATCAAATGGAATAAACATTTGCATCGTTACAGCAAGCCCTGGTTCTTATTGTTCAAGAGTATTAAAACATTGGAATATCCCATACAATTTTACTGTTTGCTATCACGATACAACCAATAAAAAACCTCATCCTGAACCAATAATTAAAGCATTGAAATTATTAGATAAACCTACATCCTCTGTTTTGTCACTTGGCGACCGTGATATAGATATTGTTGCTTCAATTGCTGCCAATGTTCCTTCTGTTGCTTGTGTTTGGGGGGCAGTGGATAGGCAAAGTTTGCTTAATTCAAAACCTACTTACACAATTAATAATGCATCTGAATTATTAGAGTTGGCAGGCAAGTTTTACCCTAACTTTTCAAACTCTCCGAGTAATTTACCATTTTAAAAAATATTTTATACTTATGAAAGATATAATCTTAATTCTCACTTCAATTTGCCTTTGGCAAATTTCGTTTTACCTAATGAAAATATCTTAATGCCAGTAATAGAACAAATAAAACTAGCTTATCAAAAATTATTGAAGTTTTTAATTCTCAAAAGCCATATGATGCGGTTGTAATTACAAGAGGTGGTGGTGCTCAAACAGATTTATTGATTTTTGATAATTACAATATTGGTAGAGCAGTTGCAGAATTTCCAATACCAATTATTACAGGAATAGGGCATCAAAAAAATGAAACTATTGCCGACCTCATGGCAAACACACAAACAAAAACTCCAACAAAGGCAGCAGAGTTTATTATTGCTCACAACAAATCCTATGAAGATGCAATGCTTTCTTTTCAGAAAAGCATTGTAATAAAATCACAGCAACTATTTTCATTTCATTTCCAGTCCCTTGCTTCACTGAACGGCATCATCGTGAACAATACAAGAAATATTTTAGCCCAAATCAATAGATCCAAGTCAATACTTTTCAATCACAGAAATTCATTGGTAAATATTTCAACTCAAATTTTATCAAAACCCAAAATCATTCTTTACAACCACATCAACGATATTAAAAACACAGTAAGCAATTTGAAAATATTTATTACACAATTCTTGAAAAATCAGAGAGGGTATCTTTTTTTAATTCTACAATGTCTGAATTTGGGTTACTTGTTTTATGCTTTTTTATAAAGCTGTCGACCGATATTTTAGTGAATTTTAAGTCAGCGTATTTGGGTTTAAAAGTCATAGTGTCTTTGAATTTCTGGAATATTTTCAACTTCGATTATGTTTTCTAATATTTTGTCAAGCGTCTTTTTTAAAGTGGCTTTGTCAACAGTTGCACCAAAAAAATATCGGATAGCTCGTCTTCGTCAAGTCTGCGAATTTCGTTAATTAATTTCTTTGCTTTGTATAAATATTCCTTTTCATTTTTGCACGATGATGTCAGAACTCCGAATTGAAGTGTCAGGTCGCGAGTGAATTTCTCTGATTCAATTATTATTCCTTTGTATTATTCAGTCGATAAGTTGTCGGTGTTCATGTTGTCGTCTTTGCCTTGCCACTAACGTTTTGCAGCCACAAGAAGTTGGCGATTTTAACCACAAATGTTCATACGAAGAACAAAAGTCTGTTGAACCATAAAACTGTCATACGAAGCACTGAACCGCCAATTTTTTGTAGGTGCTGTTATGTGACGGCTTTACTTCTGCAACATATATTTAGATAATTGAGGTAAGTTATTAACTTCTTCTGACAAACCAAGGTTTATTAACCTTCTTGTTGCTTCCAAATAGTCAAAAATCAATGCATCGCTGTTAAACAATTCAGCAGTAATTAATGTTTTGTTTTCGTCATATTTGAATGACGCAAGTTTGTTGGTTTTTTCTAGTTCAGAATTAGCTATTATCATTTTTGTCTGGAAATCCATATTTGCACTCTGAAACCATTCTGAACTTTCTAAGCTAGTTTTAATACTATCAGAGTTAACTTTTGTTTCAGTGTTTGGAACTACTGTCATAGTAGTTTTAGGCGATGTTGGATTTAATGGGAAAGCATTAATATAAAATAATAGGAAGTCGTTATTTATTGGTTTGAAATTCGTACACTTTCCTTGTGCGTCTTTTTTGCAGACTAAAATTGCCCTAGAAGGAAGTGTCTGTAATTTGAATAAGTAATCAGAAGTTTTATCAATATCAACATAACCTTCTGCTTCAATGTTTTTACTTCCGAAAATAACTGAAAATACTCCAGTCTTTTCCTGAAATGAATTTTCATTACAATTACCATTTGGTGAGAATGGTAGGTTTATTGTCGATACTGGAATTCTATTTATTTTATTATCTTCATCATTAGAAGGAGATATAAGTTTTGATGTGAAATCAGCAAGCATTTTAATTCCCGGGTCAAATGGAGTTGTTGGAAATGGGAATTGTTTTGTCATATTTGCTAGTTCTTTAACCACTACACCGAATGTTGTATTATCCTTTTTTTGAATTAAAGTTATTGAGAAATCTATCCCATTGTAAAAAGTCCCTTTATTCTGTAAAGGAAAGTATCTTACAATACTACCTTCAATCGGTAATAAAATAGACCCCTTATCATATTCTTTAACGTCAACTACATACAATTGAGTGAATTCGGTTGCTTTAGTGCTGTATTCTGCATCCATTCCTTCAACTCTAACACCCACTTGAATACCAGCTTGTGTTTGTTGCTGAAACCAATTTTTCTTCTTGTCAATTTTCATTCCAGCAAAACCAATTTGAACAGCATCACTGTTCCTATTAATGCATCTTGTAGTTACACCATCATCAATTCTTACAATTGTTGCACCTGGTTTTTGAGCAAAACAAGTAATAGAAAAACCTGTTAGCAGAATAAAAGTTTGGAAAATGTTTGTTGTTTTCATTGTAGTTGTTTTTATGTTAATAATTTGTTTTGTCGGATTTTTAAGCTTTCACATAACGTTTTGGCGCTTGGCGAAGAAGCGGATTTCGAAGCACTAAACTGTCTGTCAGCAATGAACTTGATACGAAGCACAAAGCTTCATTTAACCACTGAAACCGCTTTTTTGCCAAACGCCTGTTATGCACAGTTTTTTTTTCTTTTAATTATTTCGAATATTCCTAAAGTCAGAATTGTAATTATAGTTCCTTGTATAAATAGCATTCCAATTCCGTATGAAAGTGAGTTCATAAATTCATCGTTTTCATTTTCGGTCAGAAAGTCTCGATGAAAACTAGTTGTAAGTATTACGAAGCGTTCAAAATAAAATCCAATTTTCATACAAAATGCTATTAGTAACACATACCAGAATTTTGATGCTAACTTTTTTATTAGCAATGTGAATGGTAAAATCAAAGCAGATAAGAACATTATCCAATATGCAATTTTATATGGTCCTGTAGCACGATTAATGAATGTCAATTCTTCTGAATAGAGAGTCATTCCAATTAAAGGTGCAGTCCAAGTTATAATTGCATAAACAATGATTGTCCAGCGAATCAAATTCAGCACTTTTCTTGTCTCAAATCGGCTCTTGAAAATCAGTTCGACAAGTATTAAAATCAGAATTATCGGAATCAGGCAGTAAATCAGATTCGCGTCAACTATTTCAATAATTCTTTTATATAATTCCATTTGTTATTTTTCGTTGGATGCTCCCCAAAATTGTGCATAACGGTTTGCAGCTACAAGAAGTTGGCGATTTCGAAGCACTAAACTGTCTGCCCCACAAAACTTGATACGAAGTACAAAGCTTCATTTAACCACTGAACCGCCAATTTCTTGTAGGTGCTGTTATATGCCGTTTTTCTTTCTAAGCCGTCCATATTTTTTTAATTTGGTCATAGAGATATTGACTTCTCTTTTTAATTTGTTCTTCGTCCCAAATTGGTTTGTCTTGAAAGTAAGTATTTAGTATAACTGTCGATTGAAGTCCTATTTCTTGTTTCTTTATGTCGAATGAAGAGTTACTTACACTTGGGTTTAACGAAGTTGTCAAAATTGTCAAATTACCAATTGTATGAAGCATCTTGTTTCTGTTTTCAATTTTGTGATACTTCCCATTTTTATCAGTTTCTGTCATTACAGCGTGAACTGAAATTTTAAAATCGTCCTCTGATATTGTGTCACCATCTAAAGGCCAATGTTCATACCAAGTTTGAGGCAATAAATGCTCTATTGACAAACCTGAATTTAGGAATTTGACTTGTTCTTGCTTACTGCCACGAATGGATTGTTCAATCTCCAATAATATATTTGAAATGCTTCTTGATTTCCCTTTTTCTTCTCTATATAAAGGTCTTTCAAGTAGTTTCTCTAACAGAATATTGTCTGTTGGCCAAAGATTCGTCTCAGAAGTTTTTGAGTTTAACAGTTCTTTGAAAGCATCAGCATCTTTGTTTTTGTTTAAGAACTTTAAGTATTCTAAAAAGACATTATTGTAGTTCTTTGTAGTGAAACCACACAAAAATCTTCTTGTTATATATGAATCCAAACAAGAGTAAATTTTGTTTTTGTTGTCTGCAGTAATTTCAAAGTCACCTTCAATGTATAGGATAAGTGGATAGATAGTTGAAATACTCATATCTATTAGCCTTGATGCTAAACGGCCGAATGGTGTATTTCCTTCTGGTTTTACAAGTCTTTTAAAAATCTTACTATATCTATTGAGTTCTTCTAATTCTTGCTCGACATTAAGAAATTTTGATTGGTTAATTACAAACAGTTTGTAGAAATAAAATACTTGGTCATATCTTATTTCTGTTTGTAATTTTAGTGTCAAGTAATCAATAACAAAAAACTGCAAATTACTTTCAAAATATCTACCCCGACTTGTTTTCTCGTGCCACTTAAATTTTGATTCAGGGTCATCAAACTCGTCCCAATATTTTTCATAAATCTTATCAAGGTTTTCTTGATTACTATTTGCCCGCATAAAAATGTAATTTCTTATGAGGTCTGTTTCTGTTAATGAAGCCCCTCTACCATTCATCGTCTCAAAAATCATTTGAGGGTCATCATTTTGTGTCAAGCCGATTTCAACGAATTGAAAATCTCTTTTCAGTACTAAAAGAAATTGAGTAATTAGTTCTGTTAAATCTCCATCATTTTCAGCAATTAGGGTACTAAATTGGTCATAGAAAAACAAATATGCACCTAAAAGCTTATTGCGATTTTTAGCAACTTGTCTATATGTTTTGTGTCCAATTCCATACTCGGAAAGCACTGGTAATACAAGCAGTTCGTCAACTTTTTCATAAGTGTTGGAAATGATTGTAATGAATATCTCTTTATTGAATTTCGTTGGCTCCAACTTATACTTTTGCATTTCGTAATCTTTATCGCCAAATGATTTTTCATTAAAAAGAAATTTGTCTAATTCCTTAATAAGGTTTTCGTCATTAAGGTGTTTCCTGCAAACTTCTCGAAAAGCAGCGATAAAGATTTGAAATGTCGTAAGTCGCTGTTGTCCATCAATAACGCTGTAGGATGAAAGAGTACTTGTTGTGGTGTTTTCGTGAAAAAGCACAATTGACCCTGTATAATGAGGATGGATTTTCTTTTTACTTTGTCTTTCCCTGTATTTATTTAAAAAGTCTTCCCATAATGGCATTAATTGGTCTTGTTCATTCCAAACATAATGTCTTTGAAAAACAGGTATTCTAAACCTAATTTGTTTATTGAAAAGTTCTTCTAAAATGGGTTTTCCTAAATTCATATTTTATGTTTTGTTGAATGTTAATTGTTTCTACGGTCGTCCTAAAATGGCATATAACGTTTTGCAGCTACAAGAAGTTGGCGATTTTCACCACAAATGTTCATACGAAGAACGAATGTTTGTTTAACCACAAAACTGTCATATGAAGCACTAAACCGCCAATTTCTTGTAGGTGCTGTTATAGGCTGGCGTTCTTGTCTGTCGTGGGTTACAACCGTTTTTATGTCGTCCGTTACTGTCATTTGTCGAGTGCTTTTTTGTCTGGCTTGTATGTCGGGTGTTTTAATTTTTTTTGAAGCGTTGGAAAAGATATTTTGAAATTCTTTCTTGGGTGGCGAAGGTGGAAGCTCTTTTGTAATTTATGGTCTGTGAGTTGGCTTGTGTGAATTGCAAATGTGCTTACACCTGTGCGATGGCTTATAAATATTTCCATAAATGGTCTGCCCAAGCTTTGGCTAAAAGAGGTGGAACTGCGTTTCCAATCTGAACATAAAAGTTTCTTTTAGTTTTAGAATGTATTTTGAATGAGTCTGTAAATGATTGAATTCTTAATCCTTCTCTCAAGCTAATAAGTCGTGGCTTTGAATAATGAATATTACAACCAACATTTAACCTATTAAAATGTGTGTTTAATGTATATGAAGGGTTCTCTTTAGATAGTCTTCCATATGTAGTAGTTCTGCCACCTGTTTTTTTAAAATTTAGAATTCTAGTAGTAGAAATTTCATCAGGAACATTCATATAATTACCTCCTGGAGGTATGTGATTTATAAGTTCTTGGTCTTTTGCACTTGCATAAGGAGTAAAATGCAAATCAAATTTGCCATTTTGTCCAATTCTCATTAATTCTTGAAATTTATTTGAAGGTTTTTTTACATATTTTCCGACTCCCGTTTCATTAGTATCAGACAAATCTGATAATGCTTTATAAGCACTAATCCAATTTTCTTCTATGTGTGACTTCGGTGGTTCTGTGATTTGTATACTTTTTTTATTCCCAACAATAAAAACCCTCAATCGCTTTTGAGGAACTCCATAATCAGCAGCATTAAGTTTAAAAATTGAAGTTGTAAAACCTATCTTATTAAATGCCTTTACAAGATTGTCAAGAACCTTTGAACCATCTGGATTCTTTGCTGATAGTATTCCAGCAACATTCTCAAGAATGAAAAGTTTAGGCTTCACTTTTTTCAATACTTCTAAGTAAGACCACACCAAATCCGACCTGTCATCATCGGGGTTTCTTTTTCCAACTAATGAAAAGGACTGGCAAGGCGGTCCGCCAATTACAATATCTGCTTGAGGAATTACCTTTTTGTTAATTTTAGTAATGTCTCCAAAATAAATATGGTCACCTATATTGGCGCGATAAGTCTCGCAGGCATCGCTAAGTATATCATTTGCCCAAATTATTTCATATCCTGATTGTTTGAATCCTAAATCCAAACCACCACAGCCCGAAAACAGACTTACTACTTTCACTTTTTTCATATTCTTCTGTTTTCTACTAATTCTGCTAAAAACAATTCAAAATAATTCACCATTGCGTCCACAGAGGCAAACCCTAAATTATTTTTCAAGAAAATAATTCTGCCAATTGATAAGTCAAGGTTTTTTCTTGGAGTTGCCAATCCTTCATCTCCACTGAATTCAAGGTTTGCAATATTGAGTGCATCAAACTCTGTAACAATCGAAACAATTTCTGCTTGTGTAAATTGAACTAAGTCAGGAATTTTGAAACGCTTGATTTGAAATCCCTCTAACTTTCTTAAACCTTCTTGATTGTTTGCGCTTAATTCAAATTGAATTTGTCCAAATGTTGAAAGCAAAAATGCTGTAATGAATTTATATTGCTGTTCATCAGTTGCAGTTGCATTTTGGTTTTGTAAATCATTACAGTAAAAGAAATTTGTTGACAGAGTTAAATTGTGATTGTGTGGATTGTAATATACACAATGCTTAGTTCTGTCGGCTCTTGGGATTAGGATTTTGGGACTGATGGTATTCCTAAAAGCACTGTTTACGATAGTTCCCCATTTTGCTAAACCAAATTCAGTAACACAATCATCAAAGAGGTCAACCAAATCTTGATTAGCTTGTAATGCAACAGGTAAGGCGTTAGTTTCATTTCTGTCTGCTCTCGCAGGAAAGTGAAATGCTTTGTCGAGTTCAATATCATTAACAGTCAAAACATAATTCCTGCGTTGAAAATTATTTTGAATACCGAAACCTACATTTCCATTTAATGCAACTGGGATATCAATTCTTGTTCTTACTACACCTGCGTTTTGCTGTGCAGTTGTTAACCGCTTTCCTAAACCGAAATAATGATTTGCAGCATTGTCAAATGTTGGGAAAATAATTGTTGATGCTCCGCTTGCTTCTGCACCACCTCTTGAAACATCACCAAAGTGATGTTCAATGCTGACCAAGAAATTTAAGTTTGAAAAGTTATCGTAATTGCTGTCTTGCAAATACTGTCGCCAATTATCTGCTGCAACAAGTGTGTTTCTTGGAACGACTTTCAGTTTATATGAAGCTGTTACCGTGTCAGCATTTAAAGCAAGAATTGTTTTTATGTTTTCGGGAATCAACAAAACATTTTCATCAGCCACTCTTACAAATGATACATTTGGAGAGTTGTTTCCTTTCTTCAAAACCACAATCACAGTTGATACTACAAAATCTTCAAAATATTTTCTTGGGTAGGAAATGATTGCTTCAACTTTGTCAGAAATAAATTGCTTCAAATGTTCTCCATCTTCATTATTCAAAAACTTAGTCATCAGAATTATTCCTGCTTTTCCGTTGGCTCTTAAATAATGCCAAATGAAATTTGTGAAATAAAAATAGAGGTTAGGTTGTGAAGCATTCCTCACAAAACAATTCAGTCCTTGCGCATTTATAGCACCTATCATTCTTGATTTGTCTGCAGTTGTTATTGGAGTGTCGGGATTATCATTTCGTAAGAACGGAGGATTCATCAATACCACATCATATTGATTTGGTCTTGCATTATGAAATACATCTCCGATTAAAATGTTGGCTACTGTGGTATTATTAACCTGAGAAAGATTTTTTGAAAGTAGTCTGAAAGAAGAAAGTTGGGAAAGGAAAGGGTCAATTTCAATTCCGTCTATTTGTGATAAAATTTGATTGTGTGTCTTTATTTGATTGGCAGATGATGCAAGTAAATTTATTTGGTCGTAAGCTGCATCCAACAAAGCACCATCCCCGCAACCCGGGTCTAAAACTTTTGCTGAATGTGAATCAATGCAAAGAACCGCTAGCAAGTTTGACAATTCAGCATCAGACATAATTTTTCCTTTACGATGCAATTCTTCTCTGTCGTATATTTTTGAAGTGAGGAGATTGAAAGCATAAGAAGGTGATGAGTTGTCAGCAACTGCGTTGCTGTTGTGCTGAACAAAGCATTGAATTAAATCTTTGAAGTATTGTAAATAGTTTGCTGAAAAATTATCCGGAAAAATTCTTTGTCCTTGGTTCGGATGGTCAATAAAAATTTGTCTGAAATCTAATTGAATTATTCTGTTATAATTATTCGCTAAGTTGGTTATGAACTGCGGCAGCGTTGCATTATTCGGTGGGTAATTACGGAAGTGTGCTGCGTTTGCACTTGCCGTTTGAGTATAAAAATCTTTCAAGTAGGCATAAGCAAGCAACCTGAAAAGTTCGTAAAGGGTTAACTCTTTACGAACTGCTTCGGGATACCCTAACGAATTTTTAAGAGCAATATAATTGTTGTGAAAACTTTGGATTACTAATTCCCAACTGTTATCCCAATTGGGTGCAGCTCTGTTGAAGATAAGGGGAAGTATATTTTCAAAAGTAGATTGTAGGTCAGCAATTGATACAGTACCATCGTGATTTACTGGATTGAAAAGTGTGTGTTGTTTCGGGTTGTCTTTAAGCACACAACTTGTCAAAGGGACTCCTTGTCTGTCGGCAAGTAAAACCAGTCTTTCAATATTCGTTACGCAAAAATATTTGTGATATGTCGGTTCCCAATGAGTTCCAAAATCTGTTACATAAGACCTTGATTGGTTTTGATATCGTTGTGATTCAACATCCCTTTGCGTTCTCTTTACTTCAACAATAAAAATAAAACGCTGACTTGCTTTTAATCTGATGGCACAGTCAGGAATAGTTGAACTATTCGGAATGTTAGGATTGTGAACTACCTCTGCAATGCCATCATAACCACAACTTACCAATGCATTATTTAATGCTAATTCAACCGCAGGTTGAAAAACACTTACTTCATCTGAATTATACCAAATTTGCGGCATCTTAATTTATTGAAAATATATTTTGAATATCGTTGTATAGTTGGGTTGTAGTAATCTGAATTTTGCTTTGCAAATTATATTCTTTGATTAGGATTTCGTCAATTTCATTTATCATTTTTTCCTTGCCTTCTACAAATCTGCCAACTGATTTTAATTTTTCTGCTGCAATTTCAAGCTGCTCAATAGTTTCATTTGAAAGTTTCCTGCTGTCAATTACTGGAATTTGTTTGAATTCGTATAGTTGAATTTTGCGAAGTCCATTTCCCTGATTTCTTGAATGAAGCAATACAGAAATACGGGTAAACGAGGAATTCAGAATTGCAAAGTTTGCAAGCAAGTGTTTCTCCACATTCAAAATATAAAAGTTGTCAGATGAATAATGCAATTCGTCATTCAACAAGAAATCAATGTTCTTACGCAAGTAGTAATTGAACAAAAGATTCCCTGGCTTTTTGAGTTGAACCTTATACCAATTGGGGTTGTGTTTTATTTGCTCTTTCAGCGCTTTAAATTTTTCACCCTCTGCAAGTATTTCTTTCTTGGCGATGTCAAGATGCTTTTTTGTTTTTTCAGAAATGTGTCCATTCAAAGCAAGCAAATAGAAAAGTTTATTCTTGATGTTGAAAGAACTGATTGTAGTAACATCCTTTACAAAAGGGATTGATTCTTCCAATATTTTTTCCTGTTGTATGAAATATTTGTTTGCAATAGAAGATATGCCTCGCTGAATTGGTTGAGAATTTATTTTCTCAATCGGCATAAACAAACCGTTCTTAAAATCAATTACTGATTCTTCATTGAAGCGATAAGTAAAAAATTCCTGAACTGGAATTTGCTTGTAAGGCAATTTTAGTTTTGAACTATAAGAAACAACTTCATCTATTGTCCTTAAGGAATAAAGTTTTATGAGCTTGTTTTTTTCTTTTGGGTTGACGATTCTCTTAAAATCAATAACAGTAGCTCCAACTTCTGCATCAGGAAAAGCATTTTTCTTGAAGTGATAAATCCCTTCAATTGAACCAAAACGAACAAATGCTTCTTTCAAAACTTTTCCAAAATCGCTGTATAACCAAGAATCATAAATCACTGCAATCATTCTTCCATTGTCGGCAAGATGAAAAATTGATTTCAGTAAAAAGTA
>Ga0163154_10005536_pt1 | contig 15973 bp, 14 predicted proteins | sample OliLakLV19MP9P1_FD_148649 | JGI IMG/M metagenome (GOLD analysis project Ga0163154, IMG submission 148649) | Freshwater microbial mat bacterial communities from Lake Vanda, McMurdo Dry Valleys, Antarctica - Oligotrophic Lake LV.19.MP9.P1 | ecosystem: Environmental > Aquatic > Freshwater > Lake >... | reverse complement strand
CCCCAACCCATCGCCAATATAAATGGCGCACGATACCAGCCCGCTGTATAGGAATCCTCTTTTACGCAAAAAGGGGTGCCTGTCGAACCAGACGAACAGGCGTCATAGGTGGCTTGCCCAGTGGGACGAGTCACCTGCTCAGTGGGTTGGGCGCGGATCATCTTCTTGGTGAGAATCGGCAACTTGTGGAGGTCAGCAGCGGTGCGGATATCTTCGGGGTGTAGTCCGCGCTCATCCATTAATTGCCGCGTATGCCCAACTTCGTGATATGCCGTCTTGATCAAGTCGCGCAGGGCTTGGTCACGATAGGCGATCAGTTGATCGGGGTGCCACCATTGTGCTTGCTTCAAAAAGTCCAAGCGCTGCATCATCCGCTGTCCAAACAGCCGATCTCCAATGGGCAGCAGGGATTGAGTGACGAGGGTTGTGTAAACGCGATTTGATAAGTTCATTGGGTTGATGCTTCCCGTAAAGCATGTGGAGTAGTGTGTTCTCGGCACGCTAGGCACCGAAACACAGTGGGTCTCACCCTGAGGATACGGTCGAATCGGAATGCGGTTAGTATAACACGGGCGTCGGAAAATCCGGTAGGGAAGCAGGGTTTTTCGCTTTCCCTAAAATATTGAAAAGCCTTTGGCTTTATGCGACAATAGAAAAGTAGCGGGGTGTTTCACGACGAAGAGGGCTTATAACGCTGTGGTCGTTTGTGAACTACCCCCCACGACTCCCCACCGATAGACAGAGGATGAATTTATCATGGCTCAGCAAGCCACTGCCCTTAGCGGCAAAGACATTGCGCGTCTTGCCCAAGAAAAACATCAACAGCGCCATCTTTGGTTAGAGCGCCTGATCGATAATCCGTGGGTGGTTGCGCTTCTGGTCATTGGGCATATTCTGCTCGCCTACACCGTGCGCGAATTTAACCAATCCATTGGGCTTGCCCATGTTTTGGCAGTCTTCATGATGGGTTTGTATTGGGCGGTGAATGTGCGTTTTCCGGTGATTTATTCGGTGTATGCGGCGGCATATATCGTGGGTGCCGAGGTGATGTGGCGACAAAACGAGTTCCCGACCTTTTGGGAAACCGGCAAATATGCCGTCATGGTCATCTTGCTGCTGACATGGATCCGCACCAAGCGCGGCTCGATTGCGATGCCCAATTTGATCTACCTGCTCAGTTTGATCCCTGCCGTCGTCCTTGCCGTTATCCAATCGTTTAACGAAATTCATGCCCTTTTGTCGTCGTCTTTCACCGGTCCGGCGGCGATTTTTGTCTGCGTCTTATTTTTTAACGATCTGCCGATATCGCGCGATCAACTGCGGCGGATTTTTATCATGCTGGCGGTCCCCATTGCCGGCATCGCTGGCATCACCACTTATCTACTGGCGAATTTTGATATTACTTGGACGGGCGACTCCAACAATGATGCGTCTGGGTTCGGTGCCAATCAAGTGTCTACGGCGCTCGGTTTGGGCTGGATGGTGCTTACGTACACGGTGGTCATGTTGTGGGAGCGTAAGCGCGCCACGCTGCTGATCCCGCTGGTGGTGTTGATCCCATGGTATGTGTCACAAAACTTCTTCACTTTTTCGCGCGGGGGGCTGCTCGGTGCGCTGGTGGCAGTGGCGATCACCTTGCTCCACTTATTATATATCCCAAACCGCCGTGTCTTATTGGTCGTGGCGACGATCCTCGCTGTGGCGACGTTCCTCATTTTCTTCCCCGCTTTGGACAACACCACCCAAGGGCGTCTATCCAATCGCTATCAAGTGCAGCAGGAAGAAACCCTCAACGAGTTAACCTCCAACCGGCAGCGCATCTTGGAAGATGAGATTCGGGTGTTCATGGAAAATCCGATCACGGGCGCAGGTATCGGCATCGGGCGGAGCGTGCGCGATGTGTTCGGGACGGGGGCGGCGTCGCACACCGAATTCACGCGCTTGCTGGCAGATCACGGCATTTTGGGAGTGGTCGCCAATGTCATGATGTTGGCTATCGCCATCCAAGGCTATCTGAAACAAAAGAATCCAATAGCACGGGGGATTGTCGCGGGGTTGTTTTTCTGGTCATTCTTTTATATGACCCAAGCCGCGACGCGCACGGTTGCGGTGTCGTTCACGTTGGGCTTGATGACGGCGTACCTGATGCCGCACTTAAACCTTGACGGGACCGAAAGTGTGCCGGGACAAGACAACACTCCCAAAGAAATGGTCGTGAAGCCGATCCAGAAGGCGACCGACCGCGTGCCGCTCAATATCCCTGTGATGCCGCTGGATGGCTAAGCGCGTCCTCGTCTTAGGCTTTTTTTCCGGTCGGCATTCGGGCATGTATCGCTTCGTGACCGAAGATTTGATCGATCATCTGACCGCCATCGGGTGGCAGGTCACGGGGGCATCCGCCTATCGCAATCGCCCGCTACGGCTCATCGACATGATGCTGACCAGTTGGCGCGCCCGCCCTGCCTATGATGTTGCGGTCATTGATGTCTTCAGCGGCTTGGCATTTCGGCAAGCAGAAGCCAATGTTTGGCAGCTCCAACGCTTAAAAAAGCCTTTTGTGCTGACCCTGCATGGCGGAAATTTGCCAGAGTTCTCCAAAAAACATCCTGAGCGCGTGCGGCGCTTGTTGGCGGCAGCGGCGGCGGTCACGGCACCATCGGGCTATCTGCGCGGTGCGCTTCATCACTTGCGCGCAGATATCATGCTGGTGCCCAACCCGCTGGATTTGAGCCTGTATCATTATCGCCAGCGGGGGCAGTTTCGCCCGCGCTTGCTCTATCTGCGCGCCCTGCACGCCGTCTATAACCCAATGTTGGCAGTGCGCGTGGTCGCTCATCTGCGGTCAAGTTTCCCTGATATTCAACTGGCGATGGTGGGTCCTGATAAGGGCGATGGCACTTTGCAGGCGGTACAAGCCGAGATCAACCGCTTGGGGGTCGGCGAACAGGTCAAGATCATCGGCGGCGTGCCCAAGTCAACGGTGCCCTCATGGCATGATCAAGCCGATATCTTCATCAATCCAACCAATGTGGACAACACGCCGATCAGTTTGATGGAAGCGATGGCGAGTGGCTTGTGCGTGGTCTCGACCAACGTCGGGGGCATCCCTGATTTGGTGGCGGACGGACAAGAGGCGCTGTTGGTGCCGCCCGATGATGTCGAGGCGATGGCGGCGGCAGTGACGCGCGTGCTGACCGAACCGGGTTTAGGACAACGTTTGACGACGGCGGCGGCGGCACATGCGGCGCAATTGGATTGGGAGACCGTCATTCAGCAATGGGATCAGCTTTTAACCTCGGTCACCGCGTCCAGTCCCAACTAAGCGCCGACAACCGGCTTTGTGAGCATATGGAAGTGAGGACGCATCATAGCATTCCAACAGCTTCGCTATTTAATGGTCGAACTACGCCGCATGAATAAGCAAAATTGGTGGCGTTGGCTGAACTGCTGGTTTAACCCCGGTTGCCTTATGGTTATCAATTATCGGCTCAACCGTTCCCTCTACTTGTTGCTGGGCGAGCGCTTTTTTGGAGGGCTATGCGTCCCATTATCGCCTTTCTTTTTTCTCCTGCGTCCGTGGCTTGGCAGGACGGAAATCCACTACAAAGCGGATATCGGTCCCGGTCTGTTGATACTGCATCCCAGCCTAGGGGTGGTCATTACTGCGTTCACCATCGCGGGCGTAAACTTGACACTGACAGGCGGCAATTGCATCGGCAGAAAAAGGCAAAAGATTGCGGGTGGCTCGGAGTATGTCCAGATTGGGGATTATGTGACGATGGGAGTCAATGCCAGCATCATTGGACCCTTGATTATCGGCTATGATGTCTTGATTGGAGCCGGCGCGGTGGTCGTGAAAAATGTCGCTAATCATACCATTGTGGCAGGCGTCCCCGCTGTACCCATTTTTACAGCCAAAGAAAGCTAAAGCTTCTTTGGAGGACACTTATTTCATGCGGATGCGGATGACGCCCCGACCAGCGCGACCCCGCTCCAGGTGAGGTCGCCGCTGAGCCGCAACACCCCCGAAAAACGGATCGTGACCGCGCCGCCGTCGTCAGCCGCGCGGATCTGTGCGCCCACCACGCGCACGGCAATATCCCCTATAAGATCATAAGCAGAGTCCAGCAGCAGTACGCGCGCGGGCGCAGCCACCACCGCACCAGCAAGCGCCGTGATCAAATCGAGCGGGCGTTCGCGGCTGCCATCCCCGGCGGGTGTCCCCACAAGGCTGACATAAACATCGCCCAAAACGGCATGAGTCGGAACAGGAGGAAACGGGTCTTCTTGGATCGCTACTTCTTGAATCAGTTCCGTCGTTTGCGGTGCAGGGAGCGGGCTACAGCCGACGATCCCCACGCCGATGGTTGCGCCCACTGCCCCTAAGAAGGTCCGTCGCGATATGCCGCTTTTATGGGGTGCTGAAGGCTTCATCCTAGTTCGAGACCGTCCGCGCTTGCCAACTGGTGTAAATTTCCTCAAAAATCACGGGCAGTGATTTGGTCAGTGACCAATCAGGATAGTGTGCCTGAATTTTGCGCATGTCCGAGATGTAGCAGATGTGATCCCCCGCGCGCGCCTGTTCGACATATTCATACCGCATCGCGTGACCGCTAAGCGCGGCGGCATGGTCAAATGCCTCCAAGATCGAACAAGAATTTTCGCGTCCACCGCCAAGGTTATAGACTTCGCCGGGGCGCGGGGCATGATAAAACTGCTCGATGAAGCGCGCCACGTCATAAGCGTGAATGTTGTCGCGCACTTGCTTGCCCTGATACCCGAAAATGCGGTATAGCCCACCGCTGGCATTGACCTTGACCAGATAGCTAAGGAAACCGTGCAGCTCCACGCCGCTATGGTTGGGTCCTGTCAAACAGCCGCCGCGCAAACAACAGGTTTTTAAGCCGAAATACCGCCCGTATTCTTGCGTCATGACATCCGCCGCCACCTTGGACGCACCAAACAGCGAATGTTTCGCCTGATCGATGCGCATGTCCTCGCGCACGCCATGATGATCTTCGGCACGGGCATATTCCCAACGAGTAGGCAGTTCCACAAGGGGCAGATCATTGGGGGCGTCGCCATAGACTTTATTGGTGGACATCAACACGAATACGGCATCGGGCGCAAACCGGCGCGTCGCCTCCAGCAAGTTGAGGGTGCCGCCAGCGTTGACATCAAAATCATCAAACGGACGGGACGCCGCTAAATCATGACTCGGCTGCGCAGCGGCATGGACGATCAAGTTGGGGCGCAGGGCTTCGAGGCACGCCAACACGCCGGTGCGATCTCGGATATCGAGTTCATGGTGGGTAAAATGGCGCGTTGTCGCCAGCAAGCGCTGCTGATTCCAACGGGTATCGCCCGCCGTGCCAAAAAAATCAGCGCGCATGTTGTTATCCACGCCATGCACATCCCATCCGAGGGCATCGAAATAGGCGACGACTTCGGAACCGATCAAACCGCTGGAGCCAGTGACGAGAATTTTATTCATGGATTAACCAAGGCTTTGTTGTGAGTGACTTAGAGGGGAATACTATACAAGATGCAGTGGCGATTTTGTAGGGATGGACAAAAAGCGGCGGGGGTCCAAAAACCGACCCACCGCCCGCCTTGTCCGAAAAACTGCTGGTCTAGCCTGCCGCTGCGGCTGTGCGCAGGGTGCTGATCGCTTCGCACGCCAGACAACTACCATCGGGACGGATGATGGCGAAACCGCCTTGGGGATCGTTGTCGATGAAGCGGGTGAAATTGACGTTGAAGACGATGATCAAATCGACATTGGCGGTCGTGGCGGCGACTTCAATCGCATCGCGCAGCCATTCGGCTTGTTCCGCCACGCTGGTATTTTGCCCCCATGCAAAGCCATCCGGCAGTTGTCCATAGCCATCGGGCGATAGATAGCCCATTTCGCTAAAGCACAACGGCTCATCCGTCGCACGGAAGGGGAAAGCCGCCCGTTGGAGCATCAACGGCAGATAGTAAGTCGGGTATTCACCACGCGGGTCGCCCCCTTGCAGACGGGGCGAAATGATGCCTTCGTTGTAGTGAATGCCGATGCAGTCGGAATACTGCGCCGCGCCCGAATTCGCCATGCCCAAGTAATAACGGTCGTCGTTCCACACGCGATCCAGCCCAAACGCGCCTTCGGCACCGGTTGGGGCGGGCGCGCCCGTGATGACGCGGATCGTCGGGTCAACGGCTTTGATCGCGTCGTAGGCTTGGCGCAACAGTTCGACATACATCGCCGGGTCGATTTTGCCTTGGGGCCATTCGCGGTCAAGGTTCATTTCGTTCCAAACCTGGATCGCATCCGGTTGCAAGGCGGCGATCTCGGTCATGAAGGCGGCGTATTGGGCATAATATTCTTCGCCGCCCGCATCCAATTCTTCTTTTACGCCCTTGATCGACATGAAAGCGTAGAAGCCCTGTTCGTGTGACCAGTTGATGCGGTCACGCACGACATCGATGAGGGAACGGTCACCAATGACGAAGGGCACTTGCCACTTCATCCAGGTCATGCCCGCGCGCCGCATCAATTCGGCGGCGTTATCGTCAAAGGTATCCATTTGTCCACCGACCGGCACCGGCAAATCGCTGACGGTGGTCGGGCGCGGCACAATCCGCGGCGGTTCGGGGGTGGCAGGGGCAGCCGTGGTGGGTGCAATTGCGATGGGGGCGACGCTCCCATCCAAACGGGTGAGCGTGTTCGCCACGCGGACCGGCGCGACTTCCACCGTGCGCGCTTCGCCACTGGTCAACAACACGCGCGCCCGCAGACGATAGACGCCATCGGCGACAATGGTGGTGTTGATCTGAGCGAGAGTGCCACTGGTGACGGCGGCACGACTGGGCAGCGATACGGGCGTCCAACTGGTGCCATCGGGATAGGCAGTTACTTCAAAGAAATAACTGTTCAAATTCGCGGGGTTGATGGTGCCGATGATCGTGACGGTGCCCGCAAGGTCATACACGGGGGGCGGGAAGTCGATCACGATATCGGTTTGCTGGGCAGTCACCACCGGGGCGATGCCCAACAGGATCATAACAATGAAAAGCGACAGTCTTTTAAGCATAGTGCCTTCTTCTTGATGAATGGACAAAATAGACATCCTCACCCCTGTCCCACGCCATTGTATTGGAGAAGGGCAGGGGTGAAGCCTCACCTCTGCCCCACGCCATTGTATTGCACAAGGCAAGGGTGACGCCTCACCCCCGAAGAGCAGGGGTAAGGATATGTTGGCAATTACGGGCAGCTCGCCTTTTGCAAGGTGTATTCGATCACGCGGGTATTGTCGCCACGATTGCTTTCTGGCACTTGATTACCCGGATCGATCACCATGGTGATGCGATGCCCTTCGCTGTGGAAGGTGCTAATGGTCAGCGGCATGTTAATGCGTACCGTCTGGTTGGGCTGAATGATCGGAAATCCGCCAGTGGTCGATCCTTGGGTGGAGCCATCCGCAATGCGGACATCGGTGAGCGAGATCGTGCCCGTCGCGGTGGTGGCGGTGGTGCCAAGGTTCGCCACGTCCAAACCAACGGTGAAGGTTTGGTTACAATTGGGCACGCTTGGGTCAAGCACGGCAATGCCCGCCACCAAGTTTGCCGACGAAGCCGGGACGGGGGTCAACGGCACGCCGGTGGCAGGGATCAAGGTGGGGATGGCGGTCGGGGGTGCGGGCGGGGGCACCACGCCGGGCAAGCCCGTCAAATCGCCCGATGTCTCAACAATATCAGGGGACATCCAGCCGACCTGACCATTGGGTGCTTGTACCCGATACCAGCGCGAACCCGTCGTGCTGACGCCGATGATGCTCAGTTCGGTGCCTTGGGGCAGGGACAGAACGATGGGGAAGGATAAGCCATCCCCTTGACGGACATTGCCGTTGGGGGTGGTGATGCGCGCAATCGGTCCGCGATCTGGGGTAGCAGTGGGTTGAACAGCGACCGTCGGTTGCACTTGCACGGGTGCCAATGTCGGGAAGGCAGTCGGGAAGGCGGTCGGCACAGCCGCAAACGGTGACGGGACGTTTTCGATGCGCAGCGGCGAGACGCTGATGACGACGGGGGAACCTGCCGACACATTGACCGACAAGCGTAGTTCATACAAGCCATCGGCGACGAGTGTGGTATCCCAGACCCCCAAGACATCCTCTTGCACGGCGGATGCGCTCGGCAGCACTGCCGGGAACCAATCGGTGTCGCTCCCCACGGGTTGCAGCGAGGCATTCAAAGGGCGGAATTCCAAGAAATAATTCGTCATATTGGCGAGGTTTGCCGTGCCCCGCACTTCGAAAGAGCCGCGCAGGACGTACACGACGGGGGGCCAACTGATGTTGGCGTTGGGGTCAGCCGCCGTCATCGCATCAGTTTGCGCGTGTGCTGCCATTGGCACAGTCAGTGCCAACAACACTAGCACCATGAGTAAGAAGCGCTTGTTCAAGGGTTTTTCCTCCTGAAATTTCACAAAATGATGATCTATACGGCGCTATACGCGCGTCCATCATCAACGAATGTGCTTGATTGTAACCGACCAATGGAAGTTTGCGCTAACGATTCACCAACGATCCCCCGCCGCCTCTTGACAAAAGCGCAGGAATTCGAGGCTAGAGATTGGGGGAAAATAGCAACAGACGCCCAAAAATGGCATCGGACGCCCAAATTGGCGTCTATTTTGTCCATATCCGCAGCACAAGACGCAGCGCTATCACTGTGATCAGGGGCGGCAGGGTGACGGGCAGGATCGTTTCGATGACGATGTGCCAGATAGGATCGATGGGGAGCAAGCGCGCCAAATTGATCAGCAGCAGATACGCCGCCATCGTCAAAATCGTCGCGGTGATCGCTTGGCTACGGGAGCCACTGGCGGCACCGTACATCGCCCCTAATGCCACCATCATCACCGGTTCTAGCCACACGCGCAGCAACGCCGCCACCACCCCGCCGAGCAATGCCAAGCGCACCAGTAGCGGAGCGCTATCGAGTCCATATTGAAAGTCGTATTGGATGATCATCAGCGGCAGCGAGAGCAACCCGACGATCCACGCGACAATCGTTAAGTTTTCGGCATGGGGCCATAACGCCGCCGCCAATTTCGCATAGAGGATGTGGGGGCGCGGTTGGGGGATGAGCAGCAAGAGGTCGAGGGTTTGGTGGCGCTGTTCGTCCACCACATAGGCGGCGGCGGTACTGCTGCTTTGCACCAAAATGCGGGCATACAAAATAAAACCAACGGGGATCATCGCCAGTGCCACCATCACCATCGGCATCAGGATCGAAAAAATGATCGGCGCGACCAGCGATATGGCGATGATCACGGCTTGCAAGGCAACCATCCGCAATAGCACCCGTCCATTAGGGGGGAAGGTCTTCCACATGCCGCCCAAATGATAGCGGATGATCGGGTTAGAACGCCGCGCCCATACGGGGAACTGTTCATCAATGGGCGAAGCAAAGATCGGGCGCGGTGGTGGTGTGACCGTCTCAATGGGGTCGATAACGTTTTGCACAGCGTTATCTTTCAAGAATTAACCCGAACAGGATGGCGTAGCGAACAACATGCTGTATGGATAACTACTCACCAAGGCGCTCTTTCGTTCAATGATAACGGGCAATGACCACGCCGCTAGATCGTCGGCGGCAAACGGGGCGGCGACTCACCCGCCGCCCCGACCCCTTTACCCCGCTGCCCACTCCGCCAGCAGCAAATTGACTTGTTCGGCTTCTTCGTGCTGCACCCAGTGAGTCGCGTTATCGAACACCACCAAGCGCCCATCGGCGCACCGGTCGATGCTCTGCTGTGCCATTTCGACGCCTAAGAAGGCATCTTTCGCCCCCCAAATGATCAACACGGGCACCTTCACCTGCCTATCCTTGGGCAAATTGACCGGCATCTGCGCCACCGCGCGATACCAATTAAGCATCGCTGTGAGCGCCCCCGGTTGCTGCCATGCCTTGAGATACTGGGTGATGTCATTGTCGGTGAATGTCCCCTTGCGGCTGCTGTTGAGCAACGCCTGTGCCATCGGCGTCATCGTGCCAATGCCCATGAGAAATTCGGGGATCGCCGGAATTTGAAAGAAACCGATATACCAACTCTTGAGCATCTGTGCCGGGTTGGTGCGCAAGGCTTTGGTCATCACCGAGGGATGCGGCACGTTCAAAATGGCGATCTTCTTGACACGGTCGGGATACCATAGGCTGGTGTGCCATGTGACTGCTGCACCCCAGTCATGCCCCACGAGGACGACTTTTTCGCGCCCGCTGGCGTCGATCAAGCCGATCACATCTTTCGCCAAGACATCGATTTGATAGGCACCCATGCCGCTCGGCTTCTCGCTGAGGTTATAGCCCCGTTGATCGGGTGCCCAGACGCGGAAACCACGCTCCGCTAGTGCCTCGATCTGTCGATGCCAGCCGTACCAAAAATCAGGAAACCCGTGTAACAAGATGACCAATTCGCCCTCTTGCGGTCCGGCTTGGACGACGTGCAAGGTCACGCCATTGGTCTCGATCAGATGATGCTCTAACACGATGTTTGTTGTCGTCATGATTCTTGATTCTCCTTCGCTGAATTGTTCGCTGGTGTTCGTCCCCGCAACCACGCCCGAACGCGGGGCATCAGTTCGATATAGGCGGTATACAACGGGGCATAAGGGGCATAATCCCACGCGCCGATATGCCGTGTCACCTGCCCGCGAAACCCACGTTTGAAGTTATACACGCCCCATAAGCGGTCACTCTCATCAAAGACATCTGGGGCACCCCACATATCATACACAGCATAGCCCTGTGCCCGCGCCCACTGCATAGCGTGCCATTGCAGCAGATAATTGGGCATGGCGTCGCGCCCTTCGTTGGAAGAGGCACCATAGAAATACCAACAGGTTTTGGCGAAGTGGAACAGAATCACATGGGCGATAGCGTGACCGTCTAACTCGGCGATGAGCGGCAGTGCCAACCCCGCCGACATGAAGGCGCTCCATGCCTTTTCATAATAGGCGCGCGGGCGCGTCAAAAACTCGTCCCGCTCCCCTGTGATTTGATAGAGGTCGTAGAGCAGCGGCAGATCGGCGGGGGTGCCCACCCGCACGGTGACGCCGGCTTTTTCGGCGATGCGAATCTTGCGGCGGGTGCTTTGGTTCATCGCCGCCATAATCGCCTCCGGTGCGCGCAATAAATCGATCTGGATGGTGTTGCGGAACTGGACTTGATCGCCCGAAAAACGCCACCGCCGATCCCGTAATTGATTCATCAGCCAGGTGCCATCGGGATTGCGGATCTCGGTCAGCGTCGGGTCGTCGGGGGCGACTGCCTCTTGCCCGACCAGCGCCGGCAGCCCGGTCGCCGCCACGACATCGGGATCAATTTTGAGCCACAGGGCGCGGTAACGCTGTGCCACCCGTTGTAAGTGTTCGACCACTTCTGACGCCAGCGCCCGGTCGTGGGTGTCCAAGACAGGTCCCTTGGGCACATACATGACATTGAGCGGACCAATACTGCGCACGCCGATGCTCGCCATCGCCACGATCTGCCCGTCCCGTTGATAGGCGATGCGGATCGGGTTCCAGCCCGTTGTTTGTTGCTTAAATTCGCCCCACTCCCATGTCTGTAAGATATGGGCATGGGGCAACAGGCGCAATGCCTGATTCCATGTGTCCCGGTCGTTAATCCGGGCGATTTCGACGCTCACGCAGTCTCACCGCCGTTTCATACACCTGATAAATGATGCCGTTATAGCGCATATCCCACGCGCCCAGCGAGCGGACAACCTGCCCGCCCCATCCGCGCTTGAAGCCATACACCCCCCACAAGCCATCGCTACGGGTTTCAAAATCCGCTTCCAGCGTCTCAATATCGGCGTCGGGAATGCCCCACATATCATACGTAGTACACCCCCGCGCCCGCGCCCACTGAAGCGCCCGCCACTGCACGCCGTAAGATGCCATCAAGTTGCGTTTGATGTCGCCCGACGCGCCATACAAGTACCACGCCGTGTCGCCCACCGCGAACACCATGATCCCCGCCAAAACGTCGCCCTCGTGTTCCGCCATGATCAGCGCCCCGTCTTGGGGGATGAACAGGTCAAAGGCGAGCGCATAATAGTCGGCGGAGTGAACGCCAAAATCATTGCGCGCCCCGGTCGCCCCCATCAGTGTCGTGAATTTCGCCACCTCGTCGCCGGTGGTCGCTTCGCTGTAAGTGATATCGTTTTTCAAGCTCTGGCGAATCTTGCGGCGGGTGCCCTGATTCATGCGTGCCAAGATGTCCTCCTCGCTGCCGTGCAGATCGATCAAGACCGTGCGCGGGGGCTGGATGGTTTGCTCGCTGGCGACAAAGCCCAGCGCCGCCGGATCCGGGAGTAGGGTCTCGGTAAAAATGCCCGGTTCCCATTTGAGGAAGGCAGCGCGTCGGCTGCGTGCCGTTTTGTGGATGGCAACCCATACCGCCGCAGTGATGGCGGCATCGGCAGGATCACGCAGCAACGGACCCATCGGCAAGTATGCCATCGTGCCCATGCGCAGCGGCAAGCGTTTGAACAAGAGCAACGCGCCGCCTACCAGGGTGCCCGCGTCATCGGTCACGCCAACGAACGTATCGCGCCAGCCAAAGGCACGTTTGTGGGTGCCCCATCCGGCGGTTTGGAGCAAGTGCCCGCGTGGATGTGACCGCACAAACGCATCCCACTGTGGGAGGATGGGGTCAATCGTCGTCATCGGCAGAACGAATGCCCATGCGTTTGGAGGATGTGATTGGTCATGGAGGATCGCCCTTCCCGTGTGAACGCGCGCTGATGTGGTGCCATTATAGCAGATGGGGCGGATGGGGGAGGAATGAGCGATGTTCCCCATTGTCACCCACCACTCATCTTGACTCACTATAATGAAGGGCAATCGCATTTCCCTAAAAAAAAGAATGGAACCCTGATGATCGAACAATCCAGTCTCATCGGCATGAGCAAACTGCACGGCAAAACGGCATTGGTCACAGGCGCAACCAACGGCATCGGCAGATATACCGCCGAAACGCTAGCGGCATTGGGTGCCAGCGTGATTGTGGTCGGGCGCAATGAAAGCAAAACCGATGAAGTTGTGGACGCTATTCATGCAGCGGGCGGCGACGCTCGTAAAGCCATCGCCGATCTGTCGTCACAGGCGGAGATTCGCAAGCTGGCGACCCACATCAAATCGGAAGTGGATCGGCTGGATATTTTGGTCAACAACGCCGGCGCGATGTTCGCCAAGCGCGAAGAAACCGTGGATGGGCTAGAAATGACCTTCGCCCTCAATCACCTCAGCTATTTTATGGTCACCAACCTGCTGATGGATTTGTTGAAGCGTAGCCCGTCCGCCCGCATCGTGAGCGTATCGTCGGAAGCACAGCGCTCTGCCAATATCGATTTTGATGATCTGCAAACCAGCGAGGGCTTTACCGCCATCAAAGCCTATGGGCGCTCCAAACTGGCAAACGCCACTTTCACCTATGAACTAGCGCGCCGCTTGCAAGGCACCACCGTGACCGCCAACTGCCTGCACCCGGGCTTTGTGGGGACGGGCTTCGCCAGCAACAACGGCGGCATGATGAAGATCGGCATGAGTATCCTCAAACCGTTCATCTTGAGCATCCCCAAAGGGGCGGATACCCCCATTTGGTTGTCGGCATCCCCCGAAATGGAAGGCAAGAGCGGCGGCTACTACCAAAAACGCCAGCCGATCCAATCCATGCCCCAGTCGTATGATCTCGACGCGCAGCGGCGCTTGTGGGAAGCGAGCGAGGTTTTGACGGGCTTGAAGGCGGCAGTTCGGGGCTAAGGGCAGCCACTGGAGAGGAAGATCGTGACGAATTTGACGATTCAGACTGCGCCGATGGTGGATTTTCTGGTGCAACTACTCCAGATTCACAGCCCCACCGGCTACACCGATGAGGCGATCCAGTTTGTGCAAGACGCCTTCGCGACGCTCGGCGCTTTTGAATTCATGCGCACCCGCAAGGGCGCACTGCTCATCAAGATCAAGGGCGCACGCAGTGATGCGCCCATCGCGCTGACGGCGCATGTGGACACGCTGGGCTTGCTGGTCAAAGACATCAAGCCCGATGGTCGGTTGATGGTGTCGCGCATCGGCGGCATCTTGCTGACGGGGATCGAAAATGAAAACGTGACCGTGCGGACGTTTGAGGATCGCCGTATCCGCGGGACGCTGATCTCGGTTAATCCCAGTTCCCACGTCAATCCCGAGATTCACCGCACCGAGCGCACCGAAAAATCGATGGAGATTCGGCTGGATGCGCAGGTCAAAAGCCGGGCAGAGACCGAAGCGTTGGGGATTCGCGTGGGGGACTTCATTTTCGTCGATCCGCGTGTGGAAGTGACCGACACCGGTTTCATCAAAGCGCGCTTCTTGGATGATAAGGCTGCGATTGCCTGTTTGTATGGGGCGCTTGCCGCGCTCCATGCCGAAGCTGCCCTGCCGCCTCAAGACACCTATATCCTGATCGCCAATTATGAGGAGGTCGGACATGGTGGCGCGTATGGTATCCCGCCGGAAGTGGTCGAACTGTTGGCGGTCGATATGGGCGCATTGGGCGAAAACCAAAATAGTGATGAGTATTCGGTCAGCATCTGCGTGAAGGACGGCGGCGGACCGTATCACTTTGATATGAACAACAAACTGCGGCGGTTGGCAGAACAGCACGGCATTGCCTATAAGACCGATATTTACGTTTTTTATGCCTCGGACGGCACCGCCTTTTGGCGCGCGGGCGGGGATGCCAAAGTCGGCTTGGCAGGTCCGGGGATCGCCTCGTCCCATAGTTACGAACGCACCCACCGCGATAGCCTGCTGCACAGCGCCCACCTGTTGGCGCGCTATATCTTGGCGGACTGAACTTTGCGGTTTATAGTGTGGGGGCGTATTCACCCTAAAAAGGACACCCTCTCATGAGTCAGCGACACCCCACAACCCTAGGTGTGATGTTCCGGCGGCAGAACCCGCCAGAAACCCTACCCGCTTATGCCCGCCGCGCCGAACAACTCGGTTTAGAGGAGTTGTGGGTCGTCGAGGATTGCTTTTTTGCCAGTGGCATAGCGTCAGCGGCGGTGGCGCTGGCAGTCACCGCTGATATCCACATCGGTTTGGGGATTATGCCCGCCGTCGCCCGCAACGCCGCCTTCACCGCGATGGAGATCGCCACCCTAGCGCGCACCTATCCGGGGCGCTTCACGGCGGGGATCGGGCATGGCGTCGCCGTTTGGATGCGGCAGATCGGTGCTTTCCCCAGTTCGCAACTGGCGGCGCTGGACGAAACCGCCAGCGTGACGCAACGCTTGTTGGCGGGCGAGACAGTCACATTTCATGGGCAACATGTCCACATCGACAACGTGAAGTTAGAGTTCCCGCCCGCGACGGTGCCCCCCGTGATCTTGGGCGTGAGCGGACCTAAATCCCTGCATCTATCCGGTCAAATCGCCAGCGGCACCATCATCCCCGAATGTTCCTCACCCGCCTATGTCGCGTGGGCGCGCCAACAGATCGCACACGGGCAAGCCGCCGCCGGACGCGCGGGTGAACCGCATCGGCTGACGGTCTACGTCTTTTGTGCGGTCGATGAGGAGGGTGCCGCCGCGCGCCAACGGGTACGCGCGCCCTTGGCACAGATGCTCTCGAATGGCAACGCCGATCAACTGCGCCCGTTGGGAATCCAAGCGGAAGTCACGCGCTTGGTGGCGGCGGGTGGGTGGGAACACCTGAGCGAAACCATGCCGGACGCATGGATCGACCTGTTGACCGTAGCGGGCACCCCCGCCGAATGCGCCGCCGCCATCCACAGGCTATATGCCGCTGGTGCTGATTCGGTGGTGCTGGTGACGGAACCGGGCGGCGTCGAGTCGTTGGATGGGGTGGCGGCGATCCTAGCGGTGCTGGCGGGTTAACCGACGCGCCCCACGAGTGTGAAGTGGGTATCCTCAAAC
>Ga0163154_10005534_pt1 | contig 15976 bp, 16 predicted proteins | sample OliLakLV19MP9P1_FD_148649 | JGI IMG/M metagenome (GOLD analysis project Ga0163154, IMG submission 148649) | Freshwater microbial mat bacterial communities from Lake Vanda, McMurdo Dry Valleys, Antarctica - Oligotrophic Lake LV.19.MP9.P1 | ecosystem: Environmental > Aquatic > Freshwater > Lake >... | reverse complement strand
CGCTCGTGGACAGATCGACCTCTGCGCCTCGGATTTCCCGAGGCGTAAGCCGACTGGTTGAAGCGAGAAGTTCACCCGTGCTCACTCGTGAGCACACAGAATAAGGCAGAAAATCAATGAGTGTTAGTTTTGAGACTACGAGATTCCATCATTTTGAATATAAGGACGGACATGTGACCGTGGCGTATCAGGTTGACCAGAACAAGGGGGCACAAATTCGCAAGGTTCGTTATGCTTGTTCCTTTACGTCTCCAAAGGATACCTTTAATCGTGCAAAGGGTCGTCAGATTGCAGAGGGGCGATTGGCATTCTTGAATACTGGCGTTGCTCGGGCACGATTGATGGCGGAAGAATTGGAGATTGTTGTTCCAAATGACAAGCCTCTTTGTAAGATTCTTGAGGGCGTTCGACAGGGTGCAAGTGACCTTGTTAGGAAGCGTTGCTCTTGGGCTAGGTTCTAATAACAAGGGGGCTTCGGCCCCCTTTTCTTTGGAGACCTAACATAGCTATTGACAGCATGCCGCAGCTTGCGGGAAAGTTACGCTCGTGGACAGATCGACCTGCGCCTCGGATTTCCCGAGGCGTAAGCCGACTGGTTGAAGCGAGAAGTTCACCCGTGCTCACTCGTGAGCACACAGAATAAGGCAGTTTCTATGTTTTACACCTTGGTCGCAGACCTTCCTGATTGTCATCCTGAATATGATACTATTGAGGATTTCCTCAACGATGACGATTTTAATCGTGAATTAGAAAATCTCTCTGCCTTGGAGTATTTTACTGATAACGATGGTAATCTTTTGAGTCCAGACAAACACCTTGTTTTGAGATACGAAAATGGCACTAGATAATGAAATTTTAGACAATTTGGTTCATGATTTAGCACAAAGTGCTCTAAACCTCCTCACCGAACACACTGAACTCACAGACGCTCAACGTGTCGAGTATTGTGGACGTGCAATGGCCGAAATCCTAGCCATTGTCATAACTGCCGCCCCTCCTGGAAAAATGGTAATTGTCGTAAACCAAATTTGCGAATTCCTCAGGGTAGCGGTTACTCGAAATCAAAATGCACAAGATGTGTTTGGATTCTCGCTAGGCAACTCTTTACAGGAGAGGTTTCAGGATGCATTGTTCATCGCAAAGAAGCCCAAGGAAATATCATGAGTTATTTTTATAATAAAATCAGAAATCAATACAAACTTGTATCCGAAGAGCGCGATTGTCAAGAAAAAGAAAGAGTGATTAAAGAACTAAAAGAGAGAATCGAGGAAAGTTCTGCCGCAGGGAAATCGTTTGTCTGTCTTAAATACAACTCTACAAAGCTTTGTATGTTTGTATTTGATTATGTCAAATCTGAAGGTTTTCAGGCTGATACAGAGAACCGTTGTGTGTTTGTTCGTTGGCAAGAAGATTTGCCAAATGATCCAATTCACTCTGCGCTAGAATGGTTGCTGACAATCTCGACAGACCAGGAGAAGGGTTGACATGTCGCAAAGCTTCGCTATACTTATAGCGAGGTTTCTATGAAAAAGAGTACGATTGATAGCTTGCCAAAGTTAAAGAAGAAGCACCCAACACTTTACGCTGAAATAAAAGAGAAGTTTGTTTCTTCTAATAAAAGACTGTCTAATTTTGATGTAGACTACTTCCTTTACGACACAAAGACACACGAATTCTCTCTTACGCTTTCATCGGGTATTGCGGACGAACTTGAAGTTTTTGATTGTAACGGGGAAATGATTGACGACGAAGTGAGTATTGATAATGTATCTTTTGATAGAACTATTTCAAAGGATGATTTCTTCGATGTTGAAAGTCCTTTTGTCAAGGAAATGTTGGACGAAGATGACCACGAAAGTGATTTCTAAATGACAGCTAAATCATTCTTTCAATTCCACGACCAACCAGAGCCAAGCAAGGTCCTTTTTGTCATTAGAGGGGTTCCGGGTTCTGGTATTTCATGTTTAGCTCAAGCAGCGGCAGATGAAATGTTCTCTGCTGATGATTTGTTTTATGCGATAGGAGAGGGTGAATACCAATTCGACGCCTCTCAATTGAGCGAAGCTCACGATCAGTGTTTTAGGAATGTTTTAAACGCAATGAGACGCGGGGTGAATAGGATTGCCGTTCATAATCATTTCGTAAAAAGAAAGGACTATCAGAAGTACATAAAATCAGCCAAGGCGGCGGGTTACAAAGCCTTTGTTGTGACGTGTGAGAGTACGATTGGGTCAACGAGGGGTGTTCCCTCTGACAAGGTAAAAGCAATGTGGCAACGATTTGAACGCCACGATTTCGAAGAAGAGAGGAAAGATGCCAGGAAAACAAGCAAGGATCAAGAATCGTCTTAAGTGGCGCTCAAAGCGCAATTCCGAAAAGATGGCAAAAAAGGCAACCTATGCAGCCAAAATTGCCTCTGGAAAGAATGAAAAGAGGAAGACCAGTTCGGGAGGAGGAATTAACAAAATGAGACCTCGAAATCATCCGTTTGGTCGGTGTGGTAACATTGGATGTAAAAGATGTTTTCCAATGTACGCCAAGGGCGCACTCGGATTTTAAAAAAAAGGACCACAAGGGTCCTTTTTTTTGTTCAAAAAATCCACAACTTTAAACAGACTATTTAGGATCATGAACAATGCTAAATTGACGCAGACTATTATCAAATTCATTAACGAGGCGATTGTCAAATCTGTAATTAATGAATTTTCAAATTTCCCTCAAGAACAATCCCAAGGTCAATCATTTCCCTCTCAACAAGTTCCTCTGCAACAACAACAATTAAAACAAAATGTTGACAACAAGCCGGTCCAAATTGCCAGCTTTATGTCTCAAAATCAACAATTGCTTTCTTTACTCAAACAACACTTCGGAGGAAACGTTAAAACACAAATGAGACAGGTTGATAGACAAGTACATTCGTTGGATGTATATATGATTCCAATCAATAAACTAAGACCATTGGTTGCAAATTTGAGTCCAATGAGTATTCGTTTGCAAGTGAAAACTGATGAAAATGTGCGAAATGTTCGACTTCACGGAAACGAGCACAAGCAAATTGTATGGCTAAGACAGAATCAAGGTGGGACCAGTGCCCCTTCGAGTCCACAAGCGCAGCCACAAATGCAACAACCCCCAAGCCCAGGGCGTCAAAATACAATCTTCGGACAGTAACAGACAATGCCAAACCAGTTCGAAGGTCCATTACAACAAACCAAGTATGGACAACATCAATTACTATCAATGGATGACCCTAGATATGGAAAAAGAGGATATGCGAGTCCGAATGAATATGCCAAACCAGTCCCGAAAAGAATCAAATTCAGGTCAAATGATGACCCTAGAGTTGTCAACTTCAGGTCAAAGAAGGAAAGGGAACGAATCGTTAGTCTAATGGATGACCCTAGAGTTGAAAAACCAGGATTCAAGGGTCCGGGTTTTGAACCTCCAATTTACGAATCACCACCAGAATCACCACTACCAAATTACGGAATGGGAGCGGTAGAACCTGAACAAGGTGTTCCGCCAGAACAAGAAGGTGGTGATAGTAGTGGTGGTGGTAGTGATGGTAGTGGTGGTGGTGTTCCACCAGAAGAAGAGAAAGCATCAACTGATTATTCTTCTCGAAATATCGCTAAACAATTCGTAGACCAACTCCAAACTTTTCTCATGAGAAGGTTTAAAAACGAAGAACGCAATCAATTGGCAGAATTGACTCGTCTTAGATTATTAGACGAGCAAGCTCCTTTTCAGTGTGCAATCGTTCCCGACACAGAAGTGGACCGTGAGGTCGAAATGTACATTGCTCGGGGAATTGAAGACCCAAACAGAATACAATCTGTTCTTGAATCATACACTGAATCCTTTAATTACTTTCAAACAAATATGTCTATTGCTTTGGGTTCGTACGAACTTGCGGGGTTGATTAGTAAAAAACAAGCCTCAGAACAAGCACTCAGATTTCGTGCAAACATGAAGGTTTTCGAATCCTTTGTTAAAATCATTCCTCCCTTTTACATTCTATTTGCACAGGATAGCATGGGGAACAAGGTTAGAATCCATGGTGTGGGTGATGTCTTCTATGCCAATGAGCAGTTTGAAATTGCAATCGAAAAACTATCTAAAAATACAAAGAGTACGGTTGGATCAAAGGATTTCAGTCAACCTGAACCTCCTCCTTTAAATCAAACGCAACCATCAAGACCTTCAGTTAAACCGGGAGTTCCACCTAATTCAAGTGTTTCTCCTACGCAACCTAATCCTACGCAACCTAATCCTGAAAAAACAATTCCACCTAATTCAAGTGTTTCTCCTACGCAACCTAATCCTGAAAAAACAATTCCACCTAAACAACCAAGTCCATTTGATCGAAATTATAAACAACCTGGATACAATAGGCAAAATGCAATGGACGACATTAACTCTAGAACTTTAGATGGAATGTTTGTTTCTTCCTGGGATCAATAGATTGACAAAAAATTGACACAATATTGGCGTGTATATTAATGCCCAAGTGTGAGGTAAGATACTAATAAAGTGGACTATTTATGGCAGACCAAATTTCAGTCGAGGATTAAACATGGCAAAGATTAGATTCGTGAATGAAGCAGAAGTTCCACCAACAAACAAACCTCCCTTCCATAAGAGTATGCCCTTCTACAAGAAGAGAATGAATTATGGTGTTAAGGGTCCATTGAGACCGTCCGAAGAGGTTGCCACCGAAAGAGCAAGGGCGTTTGCTGAACAAGAAGCTGCTCAAGCACAAAAACAAAAAGAACGAAATGCTGCTGGATTAAAACGACAAGACCCGACCGAATTAGAGACGACCAGAAAGGCCAACGCAGACGCTTTAAGACAACAAGCTGGCCTTTCTGTGCCCGAACTACCAAGTAACGTCCTAAGAAAGCCAGGAGCATTTGTGCCGCCTGCTGTAAATGACCCTAACGCCGTAGTCGTACCGAAGAATTCATCCTTATTGCGTAGTCCAGACGCAACGGCTCCTATTCCAGACATGTATCCAAATGCAGATCAACCACTTCCTGCGGATACCTTAACAAAGGACGATGTTCTCAATTTGAAGCCGGGAATGGGAGAGGTGGAATTTAAACCCGAAATTCCATCTGTAAGTTCTTTACAAACTCCTCCTGGTCAAATTGATTTAGAACAATGGGAAAATATGAATTTGAAGTTTGATGAGTCTTTAACAGACGAACAAGCTTTACAAATTTTATCAAAATACACAAACAAAGATATTGAAGTTGTTGTAAAAGACGTTCAAGAAAAAGTTAATAAAGCAACAAATCGTGAAGAATTAGATACAATCTTCTCTAAAGCAGCATTTACTGATTATTCAAATGTTGAACAAAATTACTTTCTTTCCACAAGAGGAAGTTGGAAGAAATTAAAAAAACATTATAAAACAATTGAATCTTTAAAAGATGAAACAAAAGAACAAGATTTAACTGTTCCAATTACCCCACAACAAGAGCAATTGGTCGTACAAATGCACGACAAGATTTTAGATGGCATTGTTCATTTGACGGAAATTGTTGATGTTTTGTATCCTCTTTATGAAAATTTCGTTGAACATGAACCACGATTCGGAGATGTTTCGTTGGATGCAGCCAATGACCTGAGTATTCCAAGTCCACAAAAGGACCCTCGCGCCAATCCGGCAACGAGCAATTTTGAACGTGAAATCTTCAAAACACACGGTGTTTCGCTGAAAGACATTGGTTTAATGAAGACGTTGTCTGGTGATATTGAATCTATTGATTTCATGAATAACGTCCAAAATCGCATGCATGGTCTTTTGTGGAAAGAAGTTCAAAATATTCAAAAACAATTCAAAAGACCAGAAGTTTTGGGTGTTTTTTTAAATGCAATTCAGGTCTTAAATGACCCAAAGGCTGCTGGTGTTACCATTGAAAGGAATGCGTACGACACATTTAATAATTACGAAAATATTGCCAAATCTCAATTGTGGAATCATTATGTTGGTCCTACAATTGCCAAAAATTTACCAAAAGATGTGTCAATTAGACAAGTTCCGGCTTTACTTTCATTCATGATAAATGATTTAAATGGAGACCCTGATGCTATTAGTCAATTTTTTACCGAAACGGATATTATCGAATCGGCCAAAACTCTATTAAAGACCGAGTGGATTGAGACGCTGGAGAGTTCATTTTATCGAAATGACGACCAAATTAAGCGTCTGAGGGGCGAATTGTACGATAATGACAAGGTTCGCAAAGAAGTTGAAAAAACTGCCTTAAGAAGTAAAATTATTGAAGATTACAGAACTAAGTTTCCAAATTCTGACGCGAAAGAGGAGGATATCGAAGGAACATTGGCTTATTACAGGAAGAAATTATTTTCCACAGATTTATCCTTAGCTATGGCTCCATTGTTAGAATTGAACAATGCTCGTGATAATGAAACTGATCCCAATGTTAAGAGCAAAATTGAACAACAAATTGAAAAGAAAGTTCTTGAATTGTCACAAAAATTCACCCCATTTGCTTCTGAAGTTTATTTAGAAATCTCAACTGGTCGCGGACTTGACGAAAAGACTGATTTGCTCACGGATTTAAAGCATAATTTGGTTAAATCGGTCAGAACATATGCCACTGAGGATGGCGATTTTGCCAAATTTTTATCTGAAAATTTAAGAAAAACAGGGGCGAAAGCTTTAAGAAAATTCAATTTTGCTAATTCTAATTTTCCAGCGGTATTGATTAACGATGAACAAGTTGGACAAGCATTCGATTTGTTACTTGACACAGCAGACATGACTTTAATGTCTCGTTTTATTGGTATGGAAATGTATACTCCAAAAAGAAACAAAAATACCATAATCACAAAGCGTGATTCCGAAGCTGGAAATAACAGGAAAGGATTTCAAGCTCGTTTCTTGCAAAATGAAAAGGGCGATGAACCGCAACCGCAATTTAAAAAAACAAACAGAATTCAAGTTGAGGCTGTTTTAAAAGGTTCGGGTATTTTAAAAAATCCAGACAGAATGGCCAATTTTATGTTAAATTTAATGTCTTCATTTGAAACTGCTCAATCAGCCACAGATGTATTCATGCCACTTTCAAAATTATTGAATTTGACTCATATGACCAATGAAAATGACAAGGGTGCCTCTCTAGAAGCAGGACCTAAGAAACAGGACGGCTCGCGTGAGGTTGCGAGCGTTACACAGGCACTTGGCAAGAAAGCGTCGTATCAAGCTATTTTGGATTATGTAACAGAAAAGGCTGGACTTTTTGAACCAACGTCAATTGACGATGATGGCGATAAAGTTCGTTCACAAGGACCAAGTCCTTCTTTTCAAACGAAATTAGACTCTGGTAGGAAAACAACTAACGTCTTAATAAATAAAAAATACATGAAAGAGTTTGTTTCAGCGTTATTTGATGGTCGCGAGCGTGATGCTTATTTTGCATTAGAAGGTACCCGTTCTAAATCAGACTTTAAGAAAATTCCAAAAACACTATTGAAATATGATCAAACTATTTTTGAAATTGCACAAGCGGTTATTACGTCTATTGCTCCAGATATCTTAAAAGCAACATTAAATGCAAATGAAAAAATTGCCAATTACAACGCAAAAATGATTACAATGCAAGATGAAAAACACGAAGAAAAAAAAGCGATTCAACGTGAAAAAATCGTTGAAAAAATGAGCAAAATGACCAAGCAATTGAGACGTTTGGCTGCCGAGGCAAAACACAACGTAGCTGGTACTCAAGAGAAATATAATGAAAAAACTAAAAAAATTTATGACTTAACAAAGGAAATGGATGATGTAAATTTCAGCAAACCAGGAAAAGCAAGGGAAATGGGACGAGATTATGCTATAAAACAAGCCTTGTCTACTCACTTGTCTGATAAAATGGTTGATTTGGGACCATCTGCAAAATTGGCATTATCGCCAGCTTACGACTCTCCATCCCGCCTTTTGGATGGTGTGATGAGTGTGTTGTTACAGGTGTTTACGGGAGCTGCGTACTCTGCGCGCCCAACAATTGGAAAATCAAAAAATGACGATTTTTCGGCCAATGTTGGTGGGTTATCCACTGATAGTGGTGGGTACGAAGGTTCTCCTTTATATCTCGAAGATAAAGAATTAGAAAAAGCTAAAGCAAAAATCGCTTCAATTCTTGGTCAATCTGACCAAGAATCGGCAGATCCATCGATTGATGCAATTTTATCAAAATATCCAAACGCAAAAAAAGCAGGTAAGTATTTGCTCAATGTTATAGGACGCAATAGCGATATTTCTGGAGACGTAAAGGAAATTGCAAGAAAAGCAATTATCGAAACAATTTACAATTACGCCCATGATCGTCAAACGGGCAAAATTGAACAACATCCGAAAGATTTATTGAGAACTTTGAGTATGAAAATTGATAACAATATCAAGAGTGCATTCAAAAATTATATTGGACACATGAGATTTGGAAATACAAACATTACTCACAATACAATGAGTACATTATGGCACAGAATTCAAACCTTTTTACACCTAAAAGCATTCCCACTTAATCTGAGTTTAGATGGGGAGGATATTGTAAATTCTTTCATGAGTACTCCCGAAATTGGTGATGAAGTTACACAACTAATCTACGATCATTTGATGAAATGGTACGAAAAGAAAATTGTTCCTATCGAAAGCGAAAAGGATCGTTTAAGAATTTTCGCCAATTATCAAGTATCAATCGATAAACTTGCTCGTCAAATTCAAGCTGCGGATTTAGCCGACACAAGAACAATTTCCAAATTAGAAAGCGAAATTGAAAAAATTGAATACGAGAGAGATAAAAAATCTTATTTAGAACCAGACCAAATTAGGGCTTATGTTAAAAAAGAACAAGAAGAAGTTGTTAAATATTTACCAACATGGATAAATATTGAAACAAAATTCTATTCAAGTAATCAAGTTTCAAAAGAAGAAGTAACATTTGATAACAAACATGATGGGGTAAATGGTGGTTTTGATACTGACGGTGCAGCTTTGGCCGCAATCCAAGGATTACAAAAATTCGTTCTAAATAGAACATTTAAACCAATCACAAATGATTCCCAAACAGCATATAACCAAATTAAATCATTGGAAAAGGAATTGGAAAAGGAATTAAAAACTCCAAATTACCAACCAATCACGAATAACAAGGCGCCAAGGGGAACGACAAATCCTGAAATTCTAGAAATTGAAAACGAATTGATACATTTTAGACGTACTCTCATTGTTACTCAAGACAAAATTTCTTCAAATGTCAACAAAGGATTAGATGATTATAATCAAGTTCTATTGAAAACTGTTCAAGAAACAGAAGCCAAAATTGCTCAATTGATGCATACACTTTCTTTGAAAAATAAAGAAGAGGGTGTGCAAGAGCCATCGTTAGGTCGGGTTTCGTCGGCTCGTGAACAAGACCTTCGTGTTCAATTGAACAATTTAAGGAACAAAATGGTGCAATCTGCTGGACCAGAAAATCCATCCGTGACTAAGGTTAATAATTTTCTGGCCAGAATGAAATCAAGGATTCAGGATGCAGTTGTTCGTTCCACATCTTTAGCTCCTGAAATTCAACACAACCAACAACGACGTAAGACTTTAACGCAAGCCCTAGAGACAGCCCAAGGCCCAGAACGCCAAGCTCTGAATAAGGAATTAATGGCGGTCAGTAAGAAATTGAAGGGCAAGGCGATTGACCACCGTAGAATGATTAATATCAAGGAAATTGCTGGAGAATTTCGTGAATTAAATAAATTGTTAGAAGGCGACAAACATGCCCAAAAAATGGCAGGAATGAAATTCTTTGAATTTTATTACATTTTAACAAAAATGATGGGTGTAGCTATTCTGAGTATCACAGATGTCAAGGATGAATCGAATATCGCCACAACCATTGGTGGACTAATGGAACAAGAGGTTTTAAGTATCTACATTGACCCAGATGTTTGGGCTAATGATATTATGAAAATAAATTCAAGAACCATTATTGATAGATATAGATTAAAAATTGATGTTGAACTTGCGAACCAATTGGTCAATTATATGCAAGGTGCATATTCATTAGATCCACTTGAAGATCAACGAAAAAAACAAGAAAAAATTGACAGAGGAGCGGCAAAAAAGGCCGGAATAAAATATCAACCAACTTCTGGTAAAACAAATCAAACTCAAGATGGACCCGCTGCCGACACAAGTGGCGGATTAGCATTTGCGGGTGACAAAGAAAGAACCGTTTCAACGGGAAACAGTGCAGAATTATCACAAGATAAATCCATTGAAAGACAGATGTTTTCCACAATGGGATTCGAAAATCCATTTAGAATTGTGACGGAATATGTTGAAAGAAGGAAGGTGAAACCAGAGGGTGTTGCCGCAGCAATAGCTCGTGATGACGAAAGGAATTTAAATCTCGACGATGGATTGCCAGAAGAAGAATTGGATGTTGAAACAATCAGAAAGGGTGAAAATTTAACAACCAGTGCTTCGCAAATGAAACTGTTGGATGAATTGATTCAAACAGATTCGACAACTCTTAATGTGAATTCAGGTGAAATTTACATCAATCAATCAAAAAGACTTTTGAAAGTTTTGGTCGCAAGTAACCCAGATTCGGAAAATATCAAAACCTTAGCCGACTACATTTTAGTAAATCAAGATTTATCTCAAAATTTAGCTTATAGAATTAATAGATGTAAAAGTGTTTTGACTAAAATTAAAACAGCCCTTGGTAAAGATGTTGCACCTGTTGCACCTGTTACGACGGAAACACCTGAAACTACTCAGGCTGTTGATTCGCCTGTCGAATCAATTCAACAACAAATTGATACAATTCGTGATGACATGAAGCGCACAAACAATGCAAAAACATTACGTTATCTTCAGGTTAAATTGAAAGAATTGGAAGCACAAAAGGATGTAAAACCAGTTACGAAGTTTGTTTCTAAACCAACCAAACCAGGAAAAGGTAAAAAAATCAAAAAAATCAAAGAAATGATGGAACAAATTCAAGACAAAATCTTGAACGAACTCCAAATGATGGAACCGAATAATACATTTCAAAGTCCATTTGCTAGAATTATCGAAATGATCGAACAAGGTAAAATGCCACAAGGTTCACTGAAGGTAACTTCATTGTATTTGAAAAAGTTTAAACACGATAAATTTAGACAATTAGAATCGATGAAAAATTCTTGCAAAGGAGCCGTAAGAAGGTCAAACGTTGGAGATGGAATGTTTAAATTCGGTCAATACAATGTTTATGTAAATGAATCATTTGACCAATACATTATCGAAAAAGACGACCCACAAGTGAAAGGGGAATCTATTAACTTTTTGATTCCAAAATCAACACTACATATTTAAGGAGAAACAATCATGCCAGACTCATTTAGACCAGGAATCGGAAATTCAGCAGCTTTTCAGGTTTCTGGATGGCCATTTGTTACAAGTTCAGTTTTATCAGCAGCTTCACCTTATTTCAAAGTAACCCTTCCATCGGTTGCAAAATCATTTACGATTAGAAATTGTGACCAATTAAGTGTGTCTCCTTTCGTGAATTCAGCGGCAACAGAATTGCTTGTTTTTTTTGGACCCGATTTGACAGGAGCATACCCACCACCACAAGTTGTCAAAAATCATTTCATTTCTATTCCAATTTCCGGTTCATTCAAATTTGATGTCAAATGTAGTCAATTCTTCGTTGCCATGAAAAACCCAGCTTCCGCTGGTGCATTTCAAGCAATTGCCGAATTAACAAATTGTGATATTGTTGATTTGTGGTATAGTTCTGGAACAACAAACGTCAGAGACGGTCAACTTACAGGTAGCGGAATTAATTTGTAATTTTAGTTTAGTTCGAATAAACTCTCAATAAAAGTTGGACGGGTCATAATGACCTGTCTATCATATGTATGTTCCAGTCCTACCTTACTGAGGCGTTGAAGAAGTCATGATCCTCGGCCACCGGATCCAGTTAGAACCAACAGCAGCGCAGCGGGCATTCTTCGCTCGCTGTTGTGGCACGCTGGTTGAAGCGAGAAGTTCACCCGTGCTCACTCGTGAGCACACAGAATAAGGCAGAAAGATCATGCAGAAGTTCTATTATGAGATTTCAGCGAACAAGAAGTTTTCAGCCGGTTCAATCGAAGCAAGTTCGAATCGCGAAGCTACTGAAAGATTTCAAAAAGAATTGAACAATGGAACTCTCCTTCGGCTAGAGAGCGAGAAGGGTATAGTTCTATTCGAAAAGGATGAAACCAAATAATGCCCATCTATGGACCAATTCAACAATCCATTCCAGCGTACAATCCATCTGTCTTGAATTATTTACAAAAGACATACGCTGGACAAATATATTGCACACTTCCTTTTTCGGGCAAGCGGTCTTCAGTATGGAATCACAACGCCAAACAAACGTCAGAATTAATTATTGAGTTGGATTCAATCGCCAATGAAGTTGATAAATTTCTCAATTTCTCCCTTTTCCTCGAAAATGATGCTTACATTGCTGGCGGATTTGCCGCACATGCTACTCAATGTATTATGCTCAATAATCACCCCACATTTACACCTGAATATGGAGATGTAGATGTTTATCTCACAAAGGAAAAGTTTAATCAATTAAAACAATCATTGAACTTTTTACAATTGCAGGTTGCAGGTTGCAAGACTACGCCAAATTACAATATGCCACTGGCGTCAGGTAAAACGTTACAATTCATTAATATGTACAATCGGACAATTGAAGAAATTGCAAATTCTTTCGATTTGTCTGTTTGCAAGGCTTTTATTGATTTTAATGCAGAAGTTCTTTTTTTTGATAGTAGAATTACAACCTACCCGACTGATTTGATCATTGATCATTTGAACGGAGTTGTTGGGAAAAATAGAACATTTGAAAGAATGAATAAATACCTGAACCGCTATCCCATTCTTGCTAATATCAAAATGTCTAAAGAGTGTTTGGTTGATTATACAATTTGGTCGAAAGGAGAAGAGAAGGTTGCTGAAGCCAAAAAAGGGATTTCGACCGTTTCTCTTGCCAAGAAGGAAGTTGAAACCTGTAACAATTGTAAAATTCCCCTGAAATGGATTCATTTAGATTTCAAGTGTCCGTCGTGCCTAAAGGTGTACGGCTGACATAAATAGCCTGCCGGCCAAAAGGGTTTGGCAAAGGGTAACACGCCGACTATGCTGCTGATGCGAGAGGGAAGGATTTTCCAGTCGCTCTTCGTTCTATAACAGGAATTTTTCATATGTCCGCTTTTTGTCGATTTAGAGTACTGAGAGCTTCCAATTCACAGCAGCTAGGGGATTTTAATGTGTCGGCCCGTAGGTCGCATGCCAACAAGCATATCGTGATATCCTTACACGGTAAGGATCCAAACAATAAGGATGAAGCCTATCATGGTTCATTCTTTCCAGACCGTGCTAAGGAATTGATGTTCCGACTTCGGTATGAGTTGGAGTTCCTGAATGATCTAGAAATTCTAGAAACAGAATATCACACTTGGGTTGCTGATTTGGAAGCGTTCAAGCTAGTAAAGCAAACTGAAACTCAGGCCGTTGCTTGAATTTATAAAGGACCGTGACATGTTCAATTGTTCGTGCGGAAAGCAGTTTGAAATAATCATCAATGAGAAGAACCCTGAAAGGGTTCACATCTACGAACCCATGCCCTTCCTTCAAAAGGAGGAGCACAACTCAACGCCACGGCCAAAATCGACACAATCTACCCTGAATATTACACCCGCCCTTAGTAGGATGGGTGTCATCGACTGGGCCAATGATGACTACGATTGCTTGGGCTTGGAGCGCATTCCTCTTCAGACCAAGGCTAGCTATGATGAGCAGAGTAAGATTCTCACACGCCAGCATCACATTTCGATGATTTGGAACCTGATCCGAGACGAACCCGAATACAAACACCTCACGGTCGCAAAACTGGCCAATTTCGTTGGCTACTCAGAACAGAACTTGTACAATTGGTCGGTCAAGTTCGCCAACATGAAGTCCTAATATTGAAATTCATCCTCGGTGGGCATAACGCCGGATATCGAATTTCAATGACTCTGGTTTGACCCGGGGTCATGGGGAAGGATTACACTAGACCAATTTCTGAGTCTGATCAGCTCGTGTGCGGTCAACCGATGCATAGGGCAGAAACATTTCTGACAGGGGTCCGTTACTTTTCCTGTTACTTTTCAAAGTGTAATCCCTCCCTTTTGTTTTTTAATTAAAATCCCATGGGTTCGAATCCTATCGCTTCCTAAACTTAAATTATAAAACGTGCGGGTGTAGCTCAGTTGGATAGAGCAGGGGACTTCTAAGCCCAAGGTCACAGGTTCAATTCCTGTCATCCGTACCACAAAAATTATAGATAATTTAGCTTGTCCAGTGTAAAAACTAGAAAATTGGTTCGATTCTAATGTCACATATGGGGTCATAGTGAAACTGGATATCGCACAGTTCTCCTAAAACTGAGTCTCAGGTTCGAGTCCTGATGGCCCCACCAATAAACGAAGAGGTGTGTTATGTCTAACATTTCCAACGAACAACTTCCGGCTTATTTGCTTCTTTCTTTATTTATCATATTTATCTGCATTACAGTGAGCGCACTTGTTGCTACAAATATTTTTAATATTCCATTTTGGACGTGTTGTGGAATCGTTGCGATTTCGATAGGAGTTGTTTTAATCTTACAAGTTTTGGTTGCCCTTTTTAAAGATTAAATCAATCAAAACAGCGACATTGGGACGTTAGTCTGGGATACCTGAACACTTACGACTTACTTCTTCCCAATGAAATGTTTTCTTGACACTACCGTTATGCAACAACCGTGCCATTTTTTCCGTAAAGTTACAACACATTTGTGTGTCGACCGCTAAGTATGCGAAAACACTGCCCACTCGGTTGCAAATTAACCGAGGGTTAATTTGCAAGGGGTGGGCGAAATTGCCTTGCGGTTATCGCCCACCCGACTATACTCCACACACGAGTTTCCCTCACCGTCACATCAAGAGAAACCGGAAATGTATTTCCAACACATTGACGTGCCTGTTGTCGAACAAACAGGTCTTGCGATTGCTTTAAAAGAGCAATACGACAAGAAAAAGATGGAAAAGCTTATCTGCTCTTTTTCCAGATTTGTCCAAAAGACAGCTTGGAGTAAATCGAAGCGAATGACAGACCCTTCGCTTCTAATTGACCTCTGTTCCGTTGGTGTCGAAGCTATCTTCAAAGCGGTCGCAAAGTATGACCCACTAAAAAACGACAATTTTTTCAAATATGCAACACTTTGGATTCGAGCGGAAATGCGTGTGTTTCAAAAGAAACACAATTCCGTTCTTTATATGGGAGATGTTAAGTTCCATACTTTATTTTCAAAGTACGCAGAAGTTTCGGATTTGTCCGTGGCCGAACAGGCAAAAGCTCTTAGCTCTGTTCGTATTGACAAAAAAGGCCGTGAGATTAAGGTCAAGATGACCGAGAATGACATTGCCATTTATAAACAGGCGATTCGTCCGGCATCTTCCTTGTTGAAAATCAATTCCGAGGGCGAACAGATTTCGGAAGAAATTTGTGAATCGGATACTCCAAACCCCGAGAACATAATCGCATTCAAACAGGTCTACGACCTCTCGAATAAATTCATGGGGAATTTGACCGAGCGTGAGAAGGTTATTTGGATGGATTTCCTTACCTTCGAACCCAATCACGCTGAAGTTTCCAAGGTGGTTGGTATCACTCGCGAACGTGTTCGGCAAATCAGCGTTTCCCTACAAGAGGCTTTCAGGAAACACCTAGAGAAACATGGTATCAATAGTCAGTCTGTGAGCGTACAATACTAAGGGAGGGGTGACATAGCTATTTACAGCATGCCCATACGTGAGCATAGATACCCAGCATGAAGGCTTTGGCCTTCCTACCCGCAGCTTGCGGGAAAGTTAC
>Ga0163154_10005533_pt1 | contig 15976 bp, 12 predicted proteins | sample OliLakLV19MP9P1_FD_148649 | JGI IMG/M metagenome (GOLD analysis project Ga0163154, IMG submission 148649) | Freshwater microbial mat bacterial communities from Lake Vanda, McMurdo Dry Valleys, Antarctica - Oligotrophic Lake LV.19.MP9.P1 | ecosystem: Environmental > Aquatic > Freshwater > Lake >... | reverse complement strand
GTTTGAATGAGCTGATCACCTATGCCGCCGATCGCCAGGAAGTCGAGCCCTTCTGGTTCCGGGTGCAACATGATTCGGAACGTCGCGAACGGCATATCACCGAGGATGTCGTCATCCTCGACTTCGATGAGTTCGATGCCCTCATCCGCGCCCCCCACCAGCCTTCCAAAAGCGGCGGATACGCCTCCAAGACCTTCGTCGAGGAAGCCATCAACGATGCGCTGCTCCCCCTCGGCCACCCGCGCCGGCTCGATGCCATCGTCACCGGCCCCATCTGCAAAGAGAGCTGGCAACTCGCCGGTTTCAACTGGCCGGGGCACACGGAATTGTTCGCGTATCGCACCAAGGCCAAGCGGCACAGCATGATGTTCGTCTCGCCGCGCCTGCGGGTGTGCCTCGCCACCACGCACATTCCGCTGAACGATATCCGCAACACGCTGACGATCGGCCGCGTGTTCGATCCGATTGATCTGGGCAACGAAGCGTGCAAACAACTCGGCATCGCGAAACCACGCATCGCGGTGACGGGTCTGAACCCCCACGCCGGCGAGGGCGGTCAATTCGGCGATGAGGAGGCGAGATTGATCGAGCCGGCGATCAGGGTCGCGCAGGAAGCGGGCATCGATGCACGCGGGCCGTATCCCGCCGACACGATTTTCATCCGGGCCGCGGCGGGCGATTACGACCTCGTCGTCGCGATGTACCACGACCAGGGCCTCATCCCTGTCAAACTGCTCGGCTGGGACAAAGCCGTGAACTGGACGCTCGGCCTGCCCCACCCCTTCATCCGCACGAGTCCCGATCACGGCACCGCGTTCGACATCGCGGGCAAGAATCCCCCCATCGCCAGCGAAGGCAGCATGAAGGCGGCCATTGAACTGGCGGTGCGGTTGGCGGCCAATAATATCGCGGCGGTGACTGCCGACCATCGACGGAGCGAATCGCCGGAAGCAGCGTGATCGGCCTGCGAACGGGTCGAGCCTCCACGCGGTCCTGGTGATATTCGGACCTGTTCTGGACATTCCAACTCCGCGCACTGGCGCTACGGCGCGGTTCCCTGGCGCTACGGAACGGCGCCCTGGCGCTTCGGAACGGCGCGCGAAGGCTCTGGCGCCGTTCCAGAACGCTCTGGCGCGGTTCCGGGGCGCTCTGGCGCCGCGCCGAAAACCTTCGGAACGGCGGAAGGCGGCGTTTGAAGACCATGATGCCCGTCTGAACAAGCCATCACCCCGCGACATCGCCCGGCACGTCCCAGCATGGCCGCTATGATCCAATCCATGAGCGAATCGAGCGTGTCCAAGAACGTTTCCCCATCGCCATCCACCGTCAAGTCGATGGACGAGATCGTCGCGCTCTGCCGTCGGCGCGGCTTCATCTTCCAGTCGTCGGAGATCTACGGCGGCATCAACGGGTTCTGGGACTACGGCCCGCTCGGCACCGAACTCAAGCGCAACCTCAAGAACGCCTGGTGGCAGGACATCGTCCAGAACGAACTCATCGGCCCCGATGGCAAAGCCGTGGACATCGTCGGCCTCGACACCACCATCATCATGAACCCCAAGGTCTGGGAGGCCAGCGGCCACGTCGGCGGGTTCAACGACCCGATGGTGGATGACAAGGAGACCAAGCAGCGGTTCCGTGCGGATCATTTGATCGGACTCTTCTTCATTGACGACCGGAGCGAGTCGAATATTACTGATGGGTTGATTTCACTCGCAGAGTCTGGGAGTTCAAGATACCTCGGTGAACCCGTTGCCTGCATCGTTGCGAATAGCCCAATCGACGCGGCCATGCAGTTCATGCAAACACCGAAGGGAGTGCATTTTGAAACTTCGTTGCGGCTGATTGGAAAGTCGTACGATCAACCGACGTCTTCAAGCCACAACTCCGTAACTCTTCCAATCATCTTCAAAGACGGCAGTAGGCGCAATACGCTCTTCGTGCGACTTGACAAATACCTTGCCGAGTCGGCGATCCACGTTCCGTCTCCGGTTACTGGAAATCGTGGCACACTCACCCCGCCCCGCCAATTCAACCTGATGTTCCAGACGCATACCGGCGCGATTCAATCGGAGGAATCCAAGACCTATCTCCGCCCCGAAACCGCGCAAGGCATCTTCTGCAACTTCTGGAACGTCGTGGACACTTCGCGTGTGAAAATGCCCTTCGGCATCGCGCAGCAGGGCAAGGCGTTCCGCAACGAGGTCACGCCGCGCAACTTCACCTTTCGCTCCCGCGAGTTCGAGCAGATGGAGATCGAGTTCTTCATCCATCCGGACACGGCGAACGAGTGGTACGCCTTCTGGCGCGACTACCGGTACGCGTGGTGGCAGTCGATCGGCCTCAAGGGCGAGAACCTGCAACTCCGCGAGCACGACAAGGATGAACTCGCCCACTACGCCAAGACCGGCGCGGGCACCAGCGACATCGAGTACCGCTTCCCCTTCACCGCGCCCGGCTTCGGCGAACTCGAGGGCGTCGCCCACCGGGCCGACTTCGACCTCAAGGCCCACGCCACCGCCTGCGGCAAGGGCGACAAACTCATGTACTTCGATCAGGACCTGCAGGTGAAATTGCAGAACGAAGGCGTGCCGAAGGAGGAGATCCAGAAACGGGCGCGATACTTCCCGCACGTCATCGAACCCTCGGCTGGCGCGGACCGCGGCACGCTCGCCCTCATTTGCGAAGCGTTCACCCCCGACACCACGCGGCCCAGCGGCGTCTATATGAAGTTCCATCCGCGCATCGCGCCGATCAAGGCGGCCATCTTCCCCTTGGTGAACAAGGACGGCATGCCCGAGGTGGCCGAGAAGCTCTATCGCGAATTGCGCAGGAAGTGGGCCGTGCAGTTCGATGAGAAGCAGTCGATCGGCAAGCGCTACGCCCGCATGGACGAGGCCGGCACGCCCTTCTGCTTCACCATCGACAACGACACGCTGACCAACCAGACCGTGACGGTGCGGCACCGCGATACGCAACAGCAGGAGACGATCGGCATCGACAAGGTCGAGGCGTTCCTCGCCGAGAAGATGCGCGGCACTGGTATCGTCTGAAAGTGGAACGGGCATTCTGCCCGTTCGAATGACGCACGGGCAGAATGCCCGTGCCACCGGGATTCTGCTGGCTGATCGCTGTTTATGTGCCTCATTTTCTGGCCTTTTGTTGTCGTTGCCGCGGATCAGGGGTATGGTTAGTGTGTCCGAACTCCGTCGTGAGGGCTGCCCCCGTGTCCGCATCAACTCCCCCTGTTCCCGTCCCCCCATCCGTCTGGCAGGCCGCCACCCTTGATTCACCCACGGTGCGGGCCGCTCGATCAAGGCCGACCACGTGGAAACAGATGCGCGGCAGCGTCTCGGTGTTTGTGGTCCTGTGCCTCGGGCTCATCGCAGCGGCGGATGTCCTCTTCTATCGCCAACACCTCGGCTGGACGCTGGGGATCTTCGGGGTGCTGCTGGGGATCGCGATCTCGATTCGCAGCGAGAGGTATCTTCAAACTTGGCCGGGCCGGGTTGTCGCGCTGGCGACGCTGCTGGTCTGCTTGACGCTCGTCGAGCATCCCGGCCCCTTGCGCGGCGTGCTGGCGGCCGTGGGCCTCGTCTCCATCATGATCATCAATCGGCGCGGCTTCACGGTCAGCGTCCCCTCGTGGATCGCGCGGTGGATTGAGTTCGTCGGCCGCTGCATCGCGCAGGCTCCCCTCGACCTGGCCATCGGCAACAAGTGGAAGCGCACGCACGGCGCGCCGAAACCGGTCTGGCAGCGCGTGGTCATCAATTGGGTGGTGCCGGTGGCGTTCAGCTTGGTCTTCGTGGGTTTGTTCGCGCTCGCGAATCCCGTCATCTCAAAGTGGCTCGGCAAGGCCGGCACTTCGGTGAGTGATTTCTTCGCCAATTTCTCGGAATATATTTCCGTCGGCCGCGTGTTCATGTGGCTGGTGGTGGGTTGGACGGCATGGGCGTTGCTGCGCGGTCGTTCGCGGGCGGGGCGAAGCGATCTGGAAGCCAGGGTGTTCAGCGACGCCATGATCACCGATCGCGGCATCCCGGCGGGGCTGGTCGTGCGCTGCCTCATCCTGTTCAACGTGGTGTTCGCGATTCAACTGGGATTGGACGCGATCACCGTCTTCACCGGCGGCGGCAACCTGCCCGAGGGCATGACCTACAGCCAATACGCCCGGCGCGGGGCGTATCCGCTCGTCGCCACGGCCCTGTTCGCGGCTGCGTTCGTATTGTTACCTTCCCCACGGGTAAACGGTCGGCGGAACTCTCCTCGCAGATGCGGGCGGCCCGCTGGCTGGTGTGCCTCTGGATCGTCCAGAACATCGTGCTGACGACCGCGGCTGTCGCCCGGCTGTGGATTTATGTGCATGCCTACGGCCTCACCCGGCTGCGCGTTGCGGCGGCGATCTGGATGTTGCTGGTCGCGCTCGGGCTGATCTGGATCATATGGCGGATCGTTCGGCATCAAACCAATACCTGGCTGGTGCGGGTGAACACGGTGACGTTGTTCGCGGTTTTGTTTGCATGTTGCTTTATCAACTTTGATCACTTGATCGCGGCGCACGATTCCGACCATTCCTTTGAAGTGTCCGGTGAAGGAGCGAGAATTGACTTGCATTACCTGCGCGGCCTCGGGCCGGAGGCCATTCCAACTTTGGATTGGCTCTCTCAGAAACTGGGACCCGATCACAGCGTCGGCCAACAGGCGGCGCGATATGCCAGTTCGCTACGTACTGAACTCAACGATCAACTGACGACGTGGCAGGGCTGGTCATGGCGAAGGTCGCAGCTTGCGTTGCTGCCGGACCCGCTTGTCGTCGGTCCACGGATTCAATCGCGTGGAAACTGAATGCTGAATGGCGATTTCAATCGAAAGGGCGGACATGGCCACCCTTGATCGCCCAAGCCGGGGGTGGCTGCGGTAGCATGTGTCCCTGCGCCGCCGTTAAGGAATGGATGCCCTTCCGACGAGCGGCGATAACTCTTTGTCAGTACGACACATAGGAGCAGCCGACATGGCCGACAGCAATCAGGAATTCGGGACGATCCTCGGGGCGGACGCCAACTTCAAGGGCGAGCTGCAATTCGACTCCGCGGCGAAACTGCTGGGCAAGTTCGAGGGCTCCATCACCTCCAAGGGTCGTATCTTGGTGGCGGACGGCGCCAAGTGCAAAGCGACGGTCAAGGCGAAGGAAATCGCCGTAGAAGGCAACGTGGAGGGCAACGTCGAGGCTCTGGAGCGGATCGAGATCAAGGCCAAGGGCATGATCTTCGGCGACATCACGGCTGCGCGGATGAGCATGGTCGACGGCGCCTCCATCGACGGGCATTGCCGCATCGGCGTGGATGGCCAAGCGGGCCGTGGTTCGTCCTCAACCGAGTTGAAGAACGCTGGCCAGCCACAAGTTCAGGGTCAACCGAACCCCGCCATCAAGAAGTGATTCAACAGGCATGAAGCGATCAGCATCGGGCAATCCTGCTGTGGCCTAAGAGTGTCGCGGTTTCCGCGCTAAAGCGTGCACCTCGGATTGCTGTTGAATGGATCGATATCGCCCACATGGCGATTGTCGTGACATGGCGATGTCCGTCGGTTTCTTGCCGAAACACCCCTGACGCATGGCGAAACAAACGGCCAGGCGAGATATCCGTTGCTACCTGTGCGGTCACAGGTTCGAGGTATCCACGCGCACCATGAGCGTGCCGTGCCCACACTGCCACAAGGCCCTGAAGGTCGAGGACATCACCGTCAAGAATTACTTGCCGGTGAACGACCTGCAGACCTGCGGCCGCATCACCATCACCAAGACCGGTCGGGTGGTGGCGAAGATCATCCGCTCCGGTGACGGCATTGAATGTGAGGGCGCGCTGGAGGCGGTGATAGAAACCGATGGCGAGATGTTGCTTGGCGCGAAGGCGTCTTGGAAGGGCGCGTCCCTGCGCAGCAAGTCGCTGAACATCGCCGACGGCGCGAAACTGCTGGGCGTGGTGAAGGTGCCATGGATACGCCCCGAGGTGGAGCTAGCCAAGAAAGCAGCGAAGATGACGGAGGTGAAGGATTTAGAGGCGGACGGGCCGTAGGGCTGGAAAAGTCAAAAAGTCAAAAGGTCAGCAAATCAAAAGATGACATTGCATCATTGACCTAATGCCCGTAACGCGACCGTTGCATACGAGCCTCGCGGCAGATCCAAGACGATGCGGGATCGAAATCGCTGGCCCTTCGGATCGAGTTCGTCTTTTTGCGGATTGCCGATCGCGAAGTGCGCCGCTTCCACGAAGAGTTGTCGCGAAGCCTCGCCGAAGAACGGCTTTTTCAAGCCGGGAATGTGAAGGTCGATCACCTCGATCCCTTCTTCCCCCAGAATCCGAGCGGCGGACGTCCGCCACGGTTCGATCAATTCAGTGCGGCGGCCGAGCAGGGGAAGATTGAGTTCGGTCAATTCCGGGGGGATGCGGGAAGCCTCGGGGAAGAGCAAGTTGCCGAAGGGATCGTCGGCTTCGATGACGACGCCGTCGCCGCAGCGTTCGCGCACCAGTTCCGCCGCGATCGAATTCCACAAGTACGACTGATAGGCCTCCACCGATATCTGCTGCAGAAAATAAGGCAGCGCGGCGAACGCCTTCTTGAAGTCCTGGGGATACCGGCTCAGATGTTCAATCGACGCCCGCTCCGGCAAGCGCGGCAACGTGCGGAGCAGCGAATCCCAGCGGCCCCATTGATTCGCGACTTCGCGACGGAATTCCATCTGGGGTCCCCGATCCTTGGCGGAAGGCGTGCCGATCGCCAATCTCAGGGCCGCTTCAAAATCGCCTTTCATGAGCGATTTCGCCAGAAAACCCTGGCCATGCCGGGCGGAGCCGAAGCGCTGATCGCCGAAATAATTCACCAGCCGCAACGACGCTGGCTGCGAGCCGGGGGTGACGAGCAGCGCGGCCACCTCGCGCATGGCGTCAACATCGCGTCGGGTGAGGTTCCGCACCATCACCTCGAAGTGGTTTCCCGCAATGTGCGTCGACGCAAGCGACTGGGCGACCCATCCGAGGCGCTCGATGCTCCATTGACGATCGTCGTGACGAGGCGGAAATTCGCGCACATCGCTCTTGACCGTGATGTGCTGCACCGTCTCGGCGTGCTTGTCCTTCAGGCCGGCATATTGCAGATGCTTAGCGGGAATGCGAAGGGCCTTGGAAACCATCGTCACGGCTTCGGGCGTGCTGAGCGAATGCTTGCGCAAGCGATAGATCGCAAACGCTCCGGGTTCAGGTTGGATGGAGGCGAGGGCGGCATTGGTCAGGATTTCATGGACGCGGAAATCCTGCGGCTGTCGTTTGATGGTCATGGCAGGCGGGATGGTAGCGGTTGTCCCGCGCCGTCAACGCTTCATCACGCCCGGAACAAAATGTGCCAACCCACCATGAACACCGCGACATCGGCCAGGATGTGGCTGATCCAGCCCGGCCAGATCGATCGATATCGGAGAGCGCAGGCTCCCCAGATCACGCCGCCGGCAAAGACCCCGAGCGAGCCAAGAACCGTGGCGATCAAGCCCATCTGGGCGTTCAAGGCGATCACATGATGAATGGTGAACAGCAGGGCCGAGAGGACCACCGCGGCGGCGCTGCCGACGATGGCGGCGCACTGACGCTGCACGAACCATCGCCAGACATACTCCTCCAGCAGCGAGTTGATGATGGAGAGGTAGGCCGCCAGGGCGAAATATTTCCATGGGGCAAGAAAGCCGTTCTTCTCCGCCATGCTTCGGACTTGGGCGACATCGATCATGCCGCGGCCGAACAACCAGTAGAACACCAAGATGGCGGACAAGATCGCGACGCCCCATCCAAGACCGGCGATGACCCCGCCCGCCCGGGAGGAGAAGGAGGCGGGCTCAGGGCGCCACCGTTCCACCCAGAGCATCCACGCGAGGGGAAACGCAAGAATCCATAATTTACTCACCATCCAGGCGATCCGGCCGACGTTTGTTCCCTCCGCACCATCCAAAGCCATGGCCAAAAACACCCCGATGGTGGGTGCGGGCACGAGAAGCGACAGCGCGAGCCACGGAAGGATCGCGGAGCGAGGGCGAAGATGGCGGGGCTGGCCGTCGAAGGGTTGAATTAGTAGATCGGCCATCGAAGCGCTTCCGTTAGCATACACTAATATTAGGAAGTCATCGTCTGCAATTTCGGAGGGCGGCAATGGTGCGTGCGAAATCAATGCCGGTTGGGGGCCATGCGATTAGGCGGATGACCTCTCCTTCGGCCCGTCTCTAAATGGTCTTGCGTTTCCAACCGCCATGCAGGAAGCGGCCGAGGAAAAGGAATGATCGCACCACCAGCTCGCCGCACAGCGCGTACCAAATTCCCTCGATGCCCAGTTCCAGATGCACGCCGAGGTACCAGGCCGCAGGCAGGCGCACGCCGTAACTGGAAATCGTGGTGATGACGAACGGCCAGAGGGAATCGCCGGCCCCTCGCAATCCCTGGCGCACCACCATGCACAGCGCGAAAAAGACTTGGATCGTCCCGGCAATGAATAGTAGCCGGGGCACGTGATTCAAATGGATCGGCTCATCGCTGATGATCAAGGTCAACCATCGCCCCTGGGTCATGAACACCACCCCCAGCGTGCCCATGATGCCGCAACCCACCAACGTGCAGGCCACGATGGCCTTCGCGGCCATGCGCGGATTGCCCGCGCCCAGGTACTGCCCCGCCAACGCACCCGCGGCAACGCCCATGGCAAAGCCGGGCAGGAAACTGAGCGCTTCCCATTGCACCGCGATGATGTGCGCCCCTTGCAGCCCGGCTTCGGTGCCGTTCTCGATGGCTCGTCTCGCGATCTGCCCGATGAAGATGAGCACGAACAGATTCACCCCCCACATCGCGAGTCCCTCGAAGAAATTAGGGACGCCCAGGCGGGCGATCCGGCCGCTCATCGATCGATCGAAGCGCAAGTGCCGGGTCTCTAGCCGCAGGTCTTTGACGCCCCGCGAGAGGACCCTCCAGGTCATGGCCGCACCGAACACCGAACTCAACGCGGTGCCCGCCGCGATGCCCATGACGTGCCAATCGAAATTGAACGGATTCACAAGCACGCGGCCCTGGAAATTTAAATCAACTCCGGAAAGCATCCAACTGAAAATGATGTTGACGATGTTCACGCCCAGCGCGATCAGCGACGGTTTGCCCGTTTCGCCTGCGCCGTGCAGGCACATCGATCCAACCATCATGATGCCGGTGAACGGCATCACGCCCGCGATGGTGCGGACATACTGCACGCAGAACATCTCGGACTCGCCTTTCAGCCCGCACATGCGGGCCAACGGGCCGGCCGTCATCCACATCAGCAATCCCACCAAGACTCCCCACACGATGCTGAGCGCCATGGCCTGACCCAAGGCATGATTTCCCTCAAGGGGCTTGCCGGCTCCCATCGCGCGGGCGATCAGGGCCTGGCCGCCAATGCCCAATCCCGACATGGCGATGCCGATGAGCCAGCCGACATACGAGCCGATCCCGATCGCATCGAGGGCGGGGACGACGATTGGATCAGGCAGGCTGCCCGCCAATATTTTGTCGACCAACCCCACGCACGCGGCCATGAGCTGTTGAAACAAGACGGGGATCGCCAGAATCCAGATGGCGGACCACATCGATTTGCCCGCCAGCTTCCCGGACTTGATCATCCGCTCGCCATCAACAGCGCCTTCCGTGTCCTCGGTCATCAACTGCGCGATGGGCGGCGCATCGGGATCAACGGCCATCGAACCGATTTCGGCTCGCCGCGGCTGGTTGTCGTCGGTGGAAGGCAAGGCGGCGATTGTAGGCGACGCTCAGGCGTAGCCAAGCTCCTCGAGATCCGTCTCGTCGAGTCCGAAATGGTGGCCGATTTCGTGCAGCAGCGTGATTCGGATTTCCTCCGCGACGTGAGCTTCTCCTCCGACGGATTCACCTTCATCGGTTTGCCATGGTTCCCATCCACCCGCCTCCTCGATCACCCCGTCGCGGAAAATGTGGATGGTTTCTGGCAGGTCCGAGCCATCGTTCACCGATCGATGGATGAGCGGGGTTCCGCTGTGCAGCCCACAAAGAGTTTCTTCCGTGGGGTTGACGCCGAGTTCAGCCAGCAGTCCCGGCGAAGGCGCATCATCGACGATCAACGGGGCTTCCTCCAGTAGGTTGCGGATCCGCGTCGGCAGGCTCTCCAACACCTGTTCCAGTAGTCGGTCGAATCGATCGCGTTCCGCGCGATTCATGGGGCGATCGCCTGTCCGGTGAGTTCTGCGATGCGGCTGCATCCCTGCTCTCGGCACCACCGTTGAAGTCCGCGGACGATCCGTGCGGGTTGTGCGGGGTCGACGAAAAGTGCCGTGCCGACGCCGACGGCCGTGGCACCCGCCAGCATCAATTCCGCCGCGTCTTCCCAGGTCATCACGCCGCCTAAACCGATGATGGGTACCCCTGCCGGTCTGGCCACTTTGTGAAACACCTCATGCACCATGCGCACCGCAATGGGGTGGATGGCCGGGCCGCTGAGTCCCCCGCTTCCGCGGCTCAATCGGGTCCGGCGGGTATGCACGTCAATGGCCATCGCGGCCACGGTATTGATCAGCGTCAAGGCGTCGGCACCCCCGGCAATGGCCGCGTCGGCCATGCGCACGATGTCGCCCACGTTCGGCGAAAGCTTGACGATGAGCTTGGTCCGCTTCAAGGCGGGGCGGACTTCGCGCAGCAGTTCCGCAAGCTTGTCGGGATGCTCGCCGAACTGCAAACCATCGGATGTGTTGGGACATGAAACATTGAGTTCGACTGCGGGCAGACGACCATCCTGGTCGATCGCTGCCCCTACGCTCACATAGTCGTGAATGCTGTGACCGGCGATGGAACCCATCACGACCGCGTCAACGTCCGGCAATCTTTTCAATTTGGAACGCAGAAATTCGTCGATTCCCACGTTGGCAAGCCCGATCGCATTCAACATGCCGGTGGCCTGTCGTAGTTCGACGATGCGCCACGGGACGTTGCCCTCGCGCGGCTCGCGGGTAATGGACTTGGTCACGATGGCGCCGACCTGTCGAATGTCGATTTGGTCGGCCAATTCGTCGACGTATCCGCACGTTCCGGCCGCCGCGACAATCGGATTGCGCAGAGTGATGCCGGCGAGAGCGATGGTCAGGTCGGGGAGGGGCATGACGCCTGATATTATGCGGATTTGACCGGGGATCGTCCGGCCGCAAAAGCACGCTTTGGCGCCTATGATGGCGTCCGATCCCCGAAGGAGTCGCAATTATGGTGGTGACCGCCGACCGCATCGCACAGTTTGAAAAAATGGCCCGCGAAGATGCCACGAACGACATGGCACATTTCAGTCTGGGAAATGCCTATCTCCAGTCGGGTCGGGCCGCGGAAGCGGCGCAAGCTTTTGAGAACTGCGTCGCGATCAATCCGGTCATGAGCAAAGCGTATCAATTGGGCGGTCAAGCCATGATTGACGCAGGCTGGGCCGACAAAGCGGCCATTTTCCTGAGTAAAGGCTATGAGGTGGCGATGGGGCGCGGCGACCGAATGCCGCAGGAAGCGATGGCGGAACTCCTTCGCAAAATAGGGCGGGAGCCGCCGGCGCCGAAATCGAACGCCAATCCTGTTTCCGAACCTTCAGGTGGCGGGTTTGTCTGCCGTCGATCAGGCAAACCGGGCATTCAGTTGTCCTCGCCTCCGTTCCGAGGACCGGTTGGCACATGGATTCACGAAAATATCTCCGCCGAAACCTGGCGGACATGGATCGGCCAAGGCACCAAGGTGATCAACGAACTTCGGCTCGATCTTTCTCGAGACCAGGATCAGGAAACCTACGACCAGCACATGCGGGAATACCTGGGCATCGACGCGGAACGACATGCTGAATTGACGCGCAATTCTTGAGATTACCGGTCGATTCGATCAACGCTCGCGCGTTTTCGCATGGATCGAGAAACTCGTTCAACGGCGTTTCCAAGTCGTCCGATGACCATGATGCAGACTTCCTTGCAAACGCCCGAGAATCCCCGTCCGCAGGATGCACCCCCATGTCCAAAGATTTACAGAAGCATTCCATGATGCACAAACTGATCATGGCATCAGTTTTGTTGATGATGCTCACGTGGTTGGCAACGCCCGTGCGAGGTCATGAAACAGACCAATTTACCTTGCCCGCCGGCCGCGAGTTCGTGGATATGGGACGATGGTTCTCGGATTGGACGTACCGTCACATCAATGGAGGCGTGCAAAAGACGAATCGCAAGATCAAGCAGGCGATCGAGATGGGACGAGGCGCGCGGGAAATCGAGGAACTTACCTCGGCCGACGAAATCGTGAAGGCGGTCAACTCGGAGTTTCCCGACGCCTATTCCGAAATCGAAGGCCTAGACAACCTCGCCAATTCCTCGGCGATGATGAAGCGTTACCCCGGCTTAGTCGTGGGCTATGAAGAGCAGTTCGGCAACATCTTCCAGCACGTGCATTTCCCGCTCGATCCCCGGCAACTGTTCCGCATCTGGCATGCCTCGACCTTGAAGGTGTACGGAACGTACCTGGGAACCGATAAGATCGGCCACTTCACCGACATGGGTCGGCATTACCACAACGCCTACCGCAAGGCCCGTCGCGAGGGCAAGGATGAGGCGTCGGCCACGGCGACCGCGGTAAAAGTGGGAACCGAGGGCGCGATCTTTTCCGAGCGCGGCGCGGTCGGCTATCTTTCCGCGGGCGCTTACTCCAACGCCGACCTGGTCGCCAACTATGTCGGCTTCCTCTTCTATCGCAATCTCACGGACCCCATGGTGATAAAAGGCGAGAAGCGACCGCCGCTGCTCGAGCGCGACGGAAAGTTCTGGAAGATCGCGGAGCATGTGGAAAATGACGCCGATTTCTTTCGATGGTTCATCAGCGATCATCTGAATGAGGCGCTGAATCCCAGCCATTTCGAGTCGGGCATGCGCAAGGACGTCCGTAAGGCGATCCGGGAACGCACCGAAGTCATCCTGAACCGCTATGTGGATCGGCACGGAAATCGAAGGAGCCAAGGTTGGTTTGAAGAGACCCTCACCGGCTATTTCACCTACTACCAACAGGATTACGGCCATCATGGGCGCGGGGACGAGCTGGTGCATGTCGCCAAAACCTGTTTTGAAGCGAAGCCGTCGCACGGGGAAGTGACTGCCCGCAACACGATCGGGGAGACGCCGTTGCACGTCGCGGCGCGGTTGGGTGACCGGGTCGGGGTGCGGCAACTTCTGAGCCGGGGCGCGTCCATCAACGTCACCGTTCAGTCGGCGGAACAATATTCCCCCGCCTGGGGCGATACCTGCCTGCATTCGGCCGTCATCGAGCGACGTGCCGATCTCGTGCCGTTGCTTCTGGAGGCCGGGGCGGAAGTCAACGCGAGGAACGTCCGCGGCGTGACGCCGCTGCATCGGGCGGTGGAGCGTCCCGAACTGGTCGATCTCCTGTTGCGAAACGGCGCCGATGTCAATTCGACCGATCGGTTGGGACGCACCCCGCTTCACTATGCCGCCGCCACCTCGCCCCGTGCCGTGATCGACGCCTTGCTACGCGCGGGTGCGCGGGTTGAAGCGGCGGACAATGTCGGCCGCACCCCGTTGCATGAAGCGGCCCGTTGGGGGCACGAGGAGTGCGTCCAGCAATTGCTCGCCAAGGGCGCTGACGTCAACCAACCCGCAGATTTGAATGTCACGCCGCTGCATCTTGCGTCCCGGAACGGTCATGCGAACGTCGTGAATTTGTTGATGGTTCGAGGCTGCGATATCCGAGCCGTCGACAGTTTCGGATGGAGCGCGCTTCACGATGCGGCGGATCGGGGCAGGTTCGACGTCGTCCAGACTCTTCTGGAGAATCAAGCCGAGGTCAACGCAAAGGATGCGGCGGGAAGCACGCCGCTGCACCTGGCCTCTCGAAACGGGTTGCGGGGCGTCTCTCAACTGCTCGCCCGGCATCAAGCCAACGTCGGGGCGAGGAATCGCGCCGGCGCCACGCCGCTGCACGAGGCGGCTTTTTCGGGAAATGAGTCGATTTTGCACACGCTGATGCAGGGCGGCGCCGATCCCGGGATCAAGAACATGAAAGGCCAGACGGCCGGCGATGTCGCGGCACTCAATGGGCACGGACGGCTTCGGCCCTTTTTGACCGCGAATGCGTCACTCACCACGATCAGGGGACGTTGATGCTTGTTGTGATGGATGACCCGAGGGTTCCATGAAATCTATTTTTTTTCTTTTTTCGCTGCTCGTTCCGTTGCTCACCGCCTCGCTTTCGGGGTGTAGCGGCAGCGGCGCCAAGCCAACCTTCGGCGGGTGGCAAAACACCATCCAGAATCACGTCAGAACGCGTGGCGGCGGCGACATCAACTCGCTTCGCAACGGCGACAGCGAAATTTTCCCCAATGCATTCAATGTCATCGGCGACGAAAAACCCGAGACATCAGCCGACATCAATGGAATCCTGCTGGGACACTTGAATTTCAACCACCAGGATTGGTATGTTTTCATCGTCGGGTACGTCAAAGCGGGAGACGTAAAGGACATTCGGGTCGCGGCAGTGACGGAGGGAAAAACCGATTTGCTGTGGCAATTCGGAAACGAGGATTCCCGTCTGACGCAGGCGTATCGGGAGGCCAAGTTACGGGGGCGAGGACGCGGACAAAGCGTGCCGATCGCGTTCCCGCTGGAGGAGGATGATTTTGACCTTAGCGTGGCTGGAGACATCGTGGCCGTGAGCGAGCGCACCTCACAGGTGCGCTGGACGCTTCAACCTGATCCCGCCCGATGACCGAGTGGCGCGACAACGCAACTCGATCGATTCACACATAGGCCTTGCGGTGATACACCCACCATTCCAGCATCAACACCGCCAGGCATAGCCCGACCGCCCAAGGCCACAGCGGCGTATAGGTCGATTCATCGGATGAACGGCCCGCGACTTTGTCCTGCCCGATGGACATCACCGGATCGACGGCCAGGCGGCCTTCGGTCTCGCTCAACAAATTCACCGCAAAGGCCCGCGTCTGGCGTTCCTCGGCTTCCAAGGTTTTCCAGCTCAGTTCATACGGTCCGGCGATCTGCACCGGTCCCCAGGCGAACTGCGTCGCGTCGACGACGGAAATTTGAAGGGGTGCGGCGCTGTCGGGCGTGCGCAGTTCTATGGCTGTCGCATCGGCGGACAGGCGCGCGGTGAGGGCTTCGCCGGGCTTTAGGCTTTGCGACGTCAAGGCGTCCCCCGAGTGGCCGAGGTAGTCGATCGCATTGAAAAGAAAAGTGACGAAACTCCGCTCGAACGGCCAGTTGCTGGCGTGCGGATCAAACGTGCCGTGAATCACCTGCATGCTGCCGCGTGACAACGCCAGCAAGGCCGGCCCGCGGCTTCCTTCGAACAGAACCTCTACATCGTCGCCCGGCTGCACGAGGCGAAATTGCGAGATGAAAACCTTATCGTAGGAAACAAACCGCAACGCGGGATGATTCTCCTTGGCCGACAGGATCACCTGCTTTTCGCCCTCGCCGAAATCGTTCATCCCCGGCACCGGCGGTGTCGGTCCAAAGCTGAGATATCGGCCAGCAGGCATGGAAAGAGGCTTGTAATTGTCGAGCACCACCACGTCGAAAGCATCGAGTCCGGCCGCGGAAGCGAGCGTTTCGTACCGCGCCGGCGTCAATCGCTCCAAGCGCTCCAGCTTCATGCCTTCCAACGCTTTCAGGATGATGGAACGGCCGAAACGCTCCGACACCATGGCCACCCTCAACCGGGTGGGCGGAGCCACCACCACTTGGGCGACGTTATCCACGGCCAGATCGTCATTGCGAAGGTTGGCGATCTCGATGACCGCTCCGCGCGGCTGTTCAAACGGCGTGAACACCACGTTGGCCCGGCCGGGCGTCAACACCCCCGTCACGGCATCCGTCGATGCGGCCCCGATGGTCGTGTTT
>Ga0163154_10005531_pt1 | contig 15984 bp, 17 predicted proteins | sample OliLakLV19MP9P1_FD_148649 | JGI IMG/M metagenome (GOLD analysis project Ga0163154, IMG submission 148649) | Freshwater microbial mat bacterial communities from Lake Vanda, McMurdo Dry Valleys, Antarctica - Oligotrophic Lake LV.19.MP9.P1 | ecosystem: Environmental > Aquatic > Freshwater > Lake >... | reverse complement strand
CAAAGGGCCGGCGTTCCTGGGGGGTGTCACTCATCCCCTGAGATTAACACCGTCTGCAACTGGGCTAAGCGTCGGTTCGCTGCTAATCCAAGTTTCCATTAATTCCACGCCCAACAAAGAGAGCAACATGGGATGGCAAAAAATGAATATGCCTTGGTTTCGTTTGTTTCCATTAATTCCACGCCCAACAAAGAGAGCAACAAGAGATGAGCACAATGACTGATGACGCGAAAATTGATGTTTCCATTAATTCCACTCCCAACAAAGAGAGCAACCACCTCGATAAAGTTACTCGTGGGAACTGGGAAGCTGTTTCCATTAATTCCACTCCCAACAAAGAGAGCAACAGGAAAAGCGAAATGGCAATCTTCCAGGCGGCCTTCGGTTTCCATTAATTCCACTCCCAACAAAGAGAGCAACTCATGTTAAATGAACAACAAGCATCAGGCTCACTGCTAGTTTCCATTAATTCCACTCCCAACAAAGAGAGCAACGCGCAAACCTCAGTGAGGCTGACCTGACGGGGTCTAACCTGTTTCCATTAATTCCACTCCCAACAAAGAGAGCAACCTCACCGGGGCTGACCTCAGTGGCGCAAACTTAGAGGGGGTTTCCATTAATTCCACTCCCAACAAAGAGAGCAACTTCACGTGCATGACCTCGTCCTCGGCGCTGAAGCGGACGGTTTCCATTAATTCCACGCCCAACAAAGAGAGCAACCTGGATACCCGAGAATTAGAGGCTGGGGGACTGGCTCTACAGGTTTCCATTAATTCCACTCCCAACAAAGAGAGCAACGCCACAACCACCGGCTCCTCTTCGGCTACCTCCTCCTCAAGCTCCGCCGGTTTCCATTAATTCCACTCCCAACAAAGAGAGCAACTTTTAGTTGGTGTAATAAGCTCGTTAACAGCCCCTTGTTTCCATTAATTCCACTCCCAACAAAGAGAGCAACGACGGCCTGAATGGGGCCGTCCGATCATGGTAGGTCGTTTCCATTAATTCCACTCCCAACAAAGAGAGCAACACGAATTCGGTCAGCACCTTGCGCGTCAGATGGCGCGGTTTCCATTAATTCCACTCCCAACAAAGAGAGCAACACGGACGTCACGATCGCCGGGCTCTCCGACGTCGCGGGTTTCCAGTTTCCATTAATTCCACTCCCAACAAAGAGAGCAACATTGACCCAGGACCCACAGTTTCAGGCGTAGCAGTAATAGAGTTTCCATTAATTCCACTCCCAACAAAGAGAGCAACCTGCATAGATAATATCCGGGCGGCGCACTCCGGTCCTAGGTTTCCATTAATTCCACTCCCAACAAAGAGAGCAACTCTGCAATTGCGAATGAGTACAAACCCGCTCGGGGGTTTCCATTAATTCCACTCCCAACAAAGAGAGCAACACCCAGACGAAGGTGCCCATCTTGCTACCCGCCGTGATTCCGTTTCCATTAATTCCACTCCCAACAAAGAGAGCAACCTGAGCGGCCTGTCCTGCACCGAACAGAACTTCATCACCAGTTTCCATTAATTCCACTCCCAACAAAGAGAGCAACAATCTGATTCCAATCTTCAAGGCCGGGAGCCACGTTTCCATTAATTCCACTCCCAACAAAGAGAGCAACCCAGCAAGGCGGTGAGCCATGAGTAATCTAGCCATTGCGTTTCCATTAATTCCACTCCCAACAAAGAGAGCAACTTTTTCGATCGAACCATCGACAACAGCTTTCTTCCAAAGTTTCCATTAATTCCACTCCCAACAAAGAGAGCAACCCGGCAACCGGAAGGACTCGACTTCGACATCGGTCGTGTTTCCATTAATTCCACTCCCAACAAAGAGAGCAACCCAACCAAGTCGCCACCACTACCCGCGTCCTGGACTTGGTTTCCATTAATTCCACTCCCAACAAAGAGAGCAACTGCGGCAGCCTTACCCGGAGCTACCCAAGACTACAAGAGTTTCCATTAATTCCACTCCCAACAAAGAGAGCAACATTTTGGATTTTTACACCAGTGGACACTGGGAGGGACGTGTTTCCATTAATTCCACTCCCAACAAAGAGAGCAACGCCCGCACGAGCAGCACAATAACCACAAACCCGACTATCCAGTTTCCATTAATTCCACTCCCAACAAAGAGAGCAACACACCCCAGGGCCGGACCCCAAACAATCATGTAGGAGTCTCACGTTTCCATTAATTCCACTCCCAACAAAGAGAGCAACTGTGCTGGCTTCTGCTTGGGCCGTAAAGGGGACGGGGATAACGTTTCCATTAATTCCACTCCCAACAAAGAGAGCAACCTATATGCCCCGGAAGGCTAGCCGGATCACCCTAAAGATCTTGCAGTTTCCATTAATTCCACTCCCAACAAAGAGAGCAACTTACTTCCGCTAACTATCATTACTATCTTTGCCATAACTGTTTCCATTAATTCCACTCCCAACAAAGAGAGCAACCCAAAGGACAAGACAAGCGGCTAAATAACTTTTCCCGATGCCGTTTCCATTAATTCCACTCCCAACAAAGAGAGCAACTCCCGGACCGCTAGGGCAGCTTGTAAACCTGCCTGAAGGCTGTTTCCATTAATTCCACTCCCAACAAAGAGAGCAACGGGCACAAGCGGTAGCATGGGCCTCATGCTGTGCATCCGAGTTTCCATTAATTCCACTCCCAACAAAGAGAGCAACCCAGAAGTTCAAGATCGAGCACGAGAGCGACCTCGGGTTTCCATTAATTCCACTCCCAACAAAGAGAGCAACCCCGGCTGAACTTTCTCCGGATCGAGTGGCTCCAGCGTTGGTTTCCATTAATTCCACTCCCAACAAAGAGAGCAACTTGACCATGACCTAGACAAACGACTCTTCTCCGCTAGCTGTTTCCATTAATTCCACTCCCAACAAAGAGAGCAACTCTGAAACCGGCGGACAAGTCCCGCTCGTTATGGGAACCGGTGGTTTCCATTAATTCCACTCCCAACAAAGAGAGCAACATAGGATGTTGCGACTAGTTTGGGGGCGGATCTCTAGGGGGTTTCCATTAATTCCACTCCCAACAAAGAGAGCAACTTTGTCAAAGCCGTTCGCGGCAAGTGCCCGCGTTTTCGTTTCCATTAATTCCACTCCCAACAAAGAGAGCAACAACCCCCATTGAAACCCTTATGGCGAGGGATGTCTAGGGGGAGTTAGCGACGGGTGGTTGAAGTAGAGGGTCATTGGGCAACAGGGAGGGAGAGAGAAACGGTCGAAACCTCGGCCCTGCCTAAGAACGACGGGTCGAACCATCGAATGCGGGTTAGGCGGATTTGGGGCACCGGGCGCAGCCGCATTGATATAAAACGATAGAACAACACCCTAGATGGTGTAGTGCGTCCGGGCTTCCAGAGGCGGTTCGCCGCCCCAGACCACCACCGTCGAGCGCAAATTAACCGGATAAAACCGCACCGAATCCTCCGGCAACTTACAGAGTTTTTGTAATCGTTCGCGCAACTCCTTAAACTTCTGCTCCTCGATATCACACTCAAAGACACTGTATTGCACCCGTTGCCCATAGCCTTCTAGGAGTTCCGCAATTTTCGTCCGGCGTTTGGTGAGCGGGATATCGTAGGCAATGATCCACAACATCAGCGCACCCGATAAACATCAAGCGGTACCTCAGGATGATGCAGATGACGAATATAAGCACGGACATAATAATCTACCAACTCCCAGCGATGGCCCTCCTGCGTCGGGGTAATCTGCACCTTTTCAGACATCTTCCGTTCAAACTCCGCCAGCACTAACCTCCGGCCTTGGTCATTGAGATAACATCCCCCGTCCCGATATTCAAACGCCTCCAACGAAAGAATACGGTTATTGACCAACGTGATGACCAGCGAGTCCAATAAAGCCGGACGAAATGGCTCAATCAAATCAGAGACCAGCGCAAGATGCTTGGGATTCTCCTCATGAAGATGACCCAAGTAAGGGTCTAGCGCGTAAAGTTCGATGACTCCCCGTAGATGATTCCAAAAAACCGAATAACAAAAACCCAGTAGCGCATTCATCGGATTCGTCGGCGGACGCTTAATTCGTTGTGTCAAGGTAAACGCCGGATTGACAATCAACTGCCCCAAGGCCGGGAAATACTGCGCCGCCGCCGCCCCCTCATACCCCCGCAACGTCGCCAAGTCAGACGCCGCCCCGATTTTGGACAACAGATAGAGCAGGATATTGAGAATGAGCGTAAGGTCTACCCCCGTCCGCCGTCGGCTCAACCGCTGCAACAAAACCCGCTGATTATGTACCTTGGCAGCAACCAAAACACGGGCAATCTCCAGAGATGAGGGAGATTCTATCCGTTGTTTTTGGAGTTGCCACTGCCGTCCCCGCCCCCGCGTCAACGGACTGAGACTGCCATAGAGCCAACCCGAACGCGAAAGATAGGCCACCGTCACCTGACGCAGGAGACACCCCCGCGTCACATCCAAAGTCAAGTGAGACCGCCCAAAAATCAAAATCCGCTCAATTAAAGGGAAAGGAATCTCCTGAGCTTGACCATCCTGCCGCAGGACTAGCAGTTGGTTGCCCTTTTTACTCACCTGCGAACCCTGCTCTAGGAGATAGAGACTAGTCACGCTCCACCTCCACCAACTCAGACGGACGGGTCCCCTGCAGAAACCGAACAATCCGGTCAGCCGTCAGGCCAATGACCAAACTAGACAAAGTTACTGCCAACGTACAGACCAGCACCGCCGCTAAGCCCAGAGGCGCAATCAACAAAATCACCAAAGTCGTCAACCCATTGAAAAACGCCACTAAACTATTACGGACCAGTTGCTTACGCATAACGCTAAATCTCCTGAGCTGTATGGATTGTTTTCCCGTTGTCTGCTAACTTGCTCCAATTTACTCCCTCTACCCAGAATTAGATCTCTGTATAATGCAGTGGTAAGAAACGACCCACCCGCTGCTTCAGGAGCCGCACTAGCTCTGGGTCCATGTATTCGTACTTGTCAGGAATGTTCAAGCAGATGACACGGGTATTGGCAAGGTAGGGTCTGAATTTTGCGTTGAGTTTACTATGGTGTACTTTTTCCATGACAAAGATAAGGTCCGCCCACGCCACGAGTTCCGCCGTCATTGGGTTTTGGGCATCATGATTTAGCCCAGCCGAACTACATTCAAGATCTTGCCGTACCGAGAAGACTTGTTCAGCAGTCGGACTCCGCCATCGATTCTGACTGCATACAAATAGTATGTGCTTCATCGTTGACCTTGTGGCCCTCATGCGTCGGGGTCAATACCCAATTCCCGCAAACGGGCCGCCAACACCTCCGCCCGTTGCTCCGCCTGGACTGCCCGTTGCTCCGCCTGTAGCCGCGTTCGCACCAACTCGTCGGGGCTGAGTAACTTCTCGCCTAGGTCTAGCCGGTAGAAACTAATCACCGCTCCTTCAACCGCCAGACGTAAACCCAGGACCGTCGAGCAAGCATCAATAATGGGCTGATACACGCCCTCGATTAGCCGATACCCCAGGAGTTGATTTTTAATCCATTCACCCTTGGGGTCAAAAAGCCAATACTCCAAGACTCCCAGACGCGCATAGATATCTTTCTTCTTCACTTGGTCATCTTGCTGGGTACTTTTAGAAGTCATCTCGAAGACCACTGCGGGCAGTTGCCCTTCTTCCCAGATTTTGTAACTATCCCGAGAACCACGGGCTACACCGGGAACGACCATTACATCGGGGGCGACCCGTGCTTTGGGGTTACCTTGTTCGTAGTAGAGAAACTGATTAGCCAGCACCGTGCCCTCCTGTGCAGGCGGGGTCTGCTGTTCTTGAGCCAAGGTCTGGAGGTAGGTCCGCAACACGAGCAGCGTAGTAACCATCGCCCAGAGGTGCATTTCCGTCTCAGCCATCGGCTCACCATCAGCAGTAGGATAAATGATTGCCTGTCGTTGCATGGTCGGACTCCGGCCCTTCATCCATCTATGGTTGCACTTGACTGGGTGTTTTTTGTCGTGATCCCTAAAATTAGGATGGGCTGCTATGGCTTGACAATGGGAGGTAGCAGTTTCACAAATTCGCGATGAATTCTTCAGATGAAACCTCTGCTTGTCGTAACAGACCTGCCAATGTACCGACTTTGAGTTCAGGATGTAGTGGCATAACACAACCCCTACTGCCACGACGCATCACAATATGACTTCCACTTTGGCGGACCTTCTCGAAGCCAAGGCGTTAGAGTACTCGAATTGCCGCCGCTCCCGATACGCGACCCTCCAGCCAGCCATAGAGCAGGGGCAACAGAAACAAAGTCAGGATGGTTGAGGAAGTCCCCCCGCACCACCAGCACTACCCTTCCTCCTTGCGCTGGGCAATTAGCTGCTCCAACTGGACTAGGGTCTGCTCATCTGCCCCGGCAAAATCAAGAAAACCGGACAGTAATGCGTCGCGCGAGGCAGTAGGTAGGTTTCTCAGCACATGGGTGACTAGACGCTGCTCGTAGGTCTTGCGGTCCAGCCTAGGTGTGCAAAAAAAAGCATGTCCGCGCGCTTGTGTCGTTCGAGTAAACCCTTTTTGTAGAGGCGGTCCAGGGGGTCATGATGGTTGTGTAGGCTAAACCACGGTTGACTAGTTCGCCCACTTCGCGCACGGAAGCCGGGGCGTGCAACCATAGAACACTCATGACCGCTTGTTCTAGTTCTCCTAAAGCACCCAGAGCACGCCGCTCGTCGCCTTGCACAAATCTTCCTGAGCGTGAATACCGTCCCAGCACAGCATTAACAGCTACTATCGTCAATCGTAATTTGTCGGTGGCTATGATACACAGGGATAGGCACCGAGGGGCACTGCGATGAATTTAGGTTGGCGCGGCCGGGATGCGCGGTGGGGGTGCCCTGCTGACTGGATGTGGGTAACGCCGAGCCAGAGGACCCTGTGGAGGACGTGCTGGTGAGAGCAATTGCGCGGTCTTTTGAACGGGTCTTGCCGTCGGTGCGTAGCCTGAAGAATCCCGTGTTTGCCCAACTCTATCTCGCTCAGACCATCAGTCTCCTCGGTGATGCCCTCACCTGGGTAGGTCTTGCGCTACTGGCCTTTCAATTGGCGGGTAAAGACTCGGCTTTAGTCCTTGCGGTGGCTCTGACGTTGCGGGTGACAGCCTTTGTATTTTTGTCGCCTCTCGCTGGGGTACTCGCCGACCGACTGGACCGCAAACTTATCCTCGTGGTTACTCACTTGATGCGGATGCTAATTGTCGGCCTCCTGCCATTCGTAGGTGCTATTTGGCAGGTCTATGTCCTGATATTTGCCCTCAATGTCTTTAATGCCTTTTTTACGCCTACCTATCAGGCCACCCTTCCCCTTGTCGTTGGTAAAGACGACTATCCGCAGGCTTTGGCCCTCTCCAGTGCGACCTACGAACTGCTGGGCGTACTCGGCCCTGGTATTGCTGGGGGTGTTGCTGTGCTGATTGGAGCGCGGCAAATTTTCTTCCTGGATGCCTTGAGCTTCCTCGTGGCGGCAGTCCTGATTTTCTCTTTACCCAGTCTGCTCCACAAACCGAGTGAAGCAACCGTCAAGCCGACGGTCGGAGTCTGGCGGGGTATTCAAGAAGGTACCACCCGGCTCTTTATGGATATCCCGATTCGCTACGCCTTGGCAATGGAACTAGTCGCTGCGGTCGCCGGGGCGCAAATCCTGGTGAATACCATCGGCTATCTCAAAGGTGGACTCCAGCAGGGTGACGTGCAGTACGGCTGGGTGATGGCTGCCTTTGGGATTGGTGCGACCCTCTCTGCTCTAGCCGTGGGAGCCCTTGACAAAAAACTGACGCGCACTAATTTCATCTTGCTCGGCGCGGCCCTCACGACCTCCGCCCTACTCCCGGCAAACGCTGTGGGCTACGTGCCCCTGCTTGGTCTCTGGCTCTTGGCTGGGGCGGGCCAGAACTGGGTCAACCTGCCCGCCCAAGCGTTGATTGCCGAACGCATCCCGAGTGCGATTCAAGGCGGGGTCTATGGTGCCCACTTCGCTTGGAGTCACCTCTGGTGGGCCTTGGCCTACCCGCTCGCGGGCTGGCTGGGTAGTTCCTTTCCGGGACAGTCGTTTCTGTATGGCGGTCTGATTGGCTTAGCCCTCCTCGCTATTGTGCAACTCACTCTGGCACCGCAGGGGACGCTGGGCTGGGCTTTTGCTGAACATGAACATGAGATTGCGGCGCCGGGGCAGCCGCGCAAAACCATCCGTCACCGTCATTTTTTGAATACGGTCGATTCCCATCAGCACAGGCATTATTGAGTGCCGTCGTTGAAGCACTACCGCCAACATCAATCATTTGACCTATGTCTATACCCATACACTCAATGAACTGTCAGGATGTTCCTGAAACCAGCTGACTTGGGTAGGATCTACAGGCTTGACCCAGTGGTATTCCTTATTCCTGCGGGCTGGTCGTTAAACGTTCGGCGAATTCCTGCTCTGACAACTCTGGATTCGTCCGCGTTCCAAACTGAGCAAAAAGGGCGGGGAGTACAACCAAAGTGAGGACTGTGGAGGTGCATAGCCCTCCCAGCACCACAATTGCCAAGGGTTGCAAGATTTCCTTACCCGCGCCAGAACCAATCGCCAAGGGCACCATCGCCAAACTAGCGGTCAGGGCCGTCATCAGCACGGGCGAGAGTCGTTCCAAGGAGCCCTCGACTAAGGCTTGCTCAAAGGCTTTCCCTTCCGCGAAAAGCTGGTTATAGGTCGTGACGAGAATAATCCCGTTACGGTTGGCGACCCCAAACAGGGTGATGAAGCCGACCAGGGAGGCCACGGACAGCACCCCGCCCCCCAGCTTCACCGCCACAATCCCGCCAATCAGGGCCAGGGGCAAGTTGGAGAGGATGAGGAGGGTAGAGCGCACGGATTGGACCGAGGTGTAGAGCAAGAAGGCAACCACCGCTAGGGCCAAGCCGCTAAAGAGAATCAGTTCCCGCGTCGCATTCTCCTGGGCTTCAAACTGACCGCCGTAGTCAATGTAGTAACCCGCTGGCAAGGGCACTTGTTCCTTTACTTCAGCCCTGACCTCAGCAATCAAGGAACCCAGGTCCCGGTCGGCGGCGTTGGCTGCGACCACAATACGCCGGGAAACATTTTCGCGGTTAATCGTGTTCGCGCCCTTGGCAAAGGTGACTCGGGCAACTTGGGCGAGGGGGATTTTTTGGCCATCGGGGGTATCCACCAATAGATTGCCAATCGTCTGCGGACGTTGACGGGCGGCGGGTTCCAACCAAACGACTAAATCAAAGACCCGTTGGTCTTCGAGGACCTGGGAGACGATGCGACCGTTAAAAGCAGTTTCGATGGTTTCCGCGAGGTCTTTGATCGTCAGGCCGTAGCGACTGGCAGCTTGACGGTTAAAACGCACATCAAGTTGGGCCACGGGTATCTGGGGTTCCACCTGGAGGTCCACCACGCCCTCAATCCCCTGCATCACGCCCTCTACGTCCTGCGCCAAGTCCCGCAACACGGTCAAGTCTGGCCCAAAAACCTTGACGGCAATCGCTGAGCGCGTCCCGGACAGGATCTCATCAATCCGGTGCGAGATAAAACCGCCGACATTTGCCGAAACCCCAGGAATCTTGGTGAACTCCATGCGGATTAGCTCTAATACGCGGTCGCGGTCCTCGACCTCCTCGGCAAGACGGACATCCAACTCCCCGAAATTGGTCCCGCCCGCCTCGTCATCCCCAAAACTCCGCCCCGCCCGGAACTGGGCCGATTCAATCTCGGGGTACTTTTTCAGGGCGTTCTCAATCGTGATGCCTACTTGTTGGGTGGAGGACAGGGCAGCACCGGGTAACTGGGAAACCGCAATCACCAATTCTCGCTCCTGAAACTCGGGTAAAAAGGTTTGTCCCAATCCCGGCAGCAACAGGAGTGAAGCCAGAAACGCCACCGCCGCACCCGCCAGAAAAGGCCAAGGACGGGCAATCGCGGTTTCTAGGATGGGTTGATAGCCAGCTTTGAGCTTACGCACCAACCAAGTTTCTTCCTCCGGTAGGTCCTGGCCCCCCAGCAGTAAGTAGCACAGAGCGGGCGTGACGGTCAGGGCCACCAGAAGCGAGGCCAGGGTGGAGAAGATATAGGCCCAACCCAGGGGCGTGAAGATGCGTCCTTCCACCCCAGATAGGACAAAAATCGGCGCGATAACCACACAGACAATCAGCGTGGCAAAGACCACCGACCCCCGGATCTGCGCGGACCCCTCGTAAATCACCGTCAAAATGGGCCGGGGACTATCCGCCAGATTGTTCTCCCGCAAGCGGCGGTAGACATTCTCAGCGTCAATGATGGCATCATCAATCACGCCCCCCAAGGCAATGGCGAGGCCCCCCAGGGTCATCGTGTTGAGACCAATCCCGAACGCATTTAAGACCAAAACGCCTAACAGGACCGAGAGGGGCAAGGCCGTCAGGGTGATGAGGATCGTCCGCCAGTTGCCTAGGAATAAAAAGAGGACGACGGCAACGATGATGGCCCCGTCCCGTAGAGCCTCCACTACGTTGTCCACGGACTTTTCGATGAAGTCATCTTGGCGAAAGGTAGTAGCGACCTTGACATCCTTGGGCAGGCCAGCCTGGAGGTCCGCCATCGCCGCTTCAACTAGGCGCGTCACCGTCGGGGTATCCGCCTGGGGTTGGCGCACAATCGTGATGATAATTGCGGGTTTACCGTCCCAGGAGGCATCCCCGCGCTTGAGGGCTGAGCCGATTTGGACCGTTGCCACATCCGCTAGCCGGATGGGAGTTCCGTTGCGGGCGATGATGACCGACTCCTTGAGTTCCTCAACCGACTGGACGCGCCCGACCCCCCGGATGAGGAATTCCTGGTCAGCAGTTTGCAGGAAACCCCCCGGTGCATTGGTGTTCGCCCCCGCCGCTGCCTCGGTCACTTCAGCTAGGGAAACGCCATATTGTTTAAGCCGCTCGGGTTTCACTAGCACTTGATATTGCCGCTCATCCCCGCCGGAGACCAAAACGTTAGCGACCCCAGGCACAGCAAGGAGTCGGTTGCGAATCTGCCAATTCGTGGTGGTGGTCAGGTCCATCAGCGAGGTAGAACCGTCTACTACCGTCGGCACAGTCAAGGCGTACTTGAGAATCCAACCCAAGGGCGAACTCGGCGGCGAGAGGACAGGTGTGCCGATGCCATCGGGAAACCGGGCGACTGCTTGCTGGACCTTCTCCGTCACCAGTTGGCGGGCACGGTAGATATCGGTACTCCAATCAAAAACCACCGTTACTACCGAGAGGCCGATGGTGGATTTGGAGTAAACGGCTGTCACGCCGGCGGTACCGTTGAGCGCACTCTCTAGGGGCAAGGTAACGAGGGATTCCACCTCATCAGGGGCGAGTCCATCCCCCTCCGTCTGAATCACCACTTGGGGCGGGGCGAAGTTGGGGAACACATCCAGGGGCATCTTCTGGACGGTCAGAAAGCCCCAGACCATCAAAGCTCCTGAGACCACCACCACCAGCCAGCGACGGACTAGCGAGAAGTAGATGAGGTTGTTGAGCATCGTCTACGAGCCCTTATTGAGTTGCGGTTGATTGTTGCGCGTGAGATAAACACCGCCCGTGAAGGAAGCCGCAGCTACAACTAGACCGCCCAAGACCAAAACCCAGAGGGGCGCGTCTTGACCTGAGCTAGGAATTACTTCACGCTTAACAACTTCTTCGGCCTTTTCCCCGCTGGCCTTGAGCCCTTGCGCCCGCAATTGGAAGGCACGGGTGGTCACAACCATGTCTCCTTTCGCCAGCCCCGTCACCGCTACGAAATCAGCAGCCTCCTCAGTGACTTCAATATTTACGGGTTCAAAATTATCCGCACCCGTTTTCACATAGACCAGCTTTTGTCCGTCCACATCGAGTAGGGCACTGCTGGGGATGACGGGTACTGCCGCTCCCGCCCCCGTTACGAGCTTCAGGGTGGTAAATATCCCCGGCTTAAGTTCCTGTTTAGGGTTGGGCAATACCGCATGGATCTGGAGCGTCCGCGCGGCGGGGTCAAGCACCGGGTTAATGACTGCGACCCGTCCTGTGAAAACCCGGCCTGGTTGCGCCGTGGTCCTTACTTCGATCGGCTGACCGACCCTGATTTGGGCTAAGTCTTTTTCGTAGACATCCGCCGTGGCCCAGACCTGCGCGACATTGACGATCCGAAACAGGACCCGTCCCGGCTCCACCGCCTCGCCGCTGACGGCCTCTTGCATAGTCAGATAGCCGGATTGGGGAGCCTTAAGCGTGATTAAACCCGTCGTGCCGCCACTGCCGCCGAGTTGGCCTAACCGGGCTTGTAAGGGTGCATCTACGAGCCGGAGTTGAGATTGGGCGGCCTGTAACTCCGCTTGGGCACTGACGAGCGCGGCACGAGCTTGTTCTACCTCTTTCCCGGCGGAGATCTTGGCGGTGTAGAGTTCCTGTTCGCGGCGGTAGGTGCTTTGGGCGAGGCCCACTTGGGCCTGGAGACGCGTAATGGTTGCCTGGGCCTGACCGCGCTGCTGTTGACTAACCACCGCAAGTTCCCGGAGCTCTGGGCTGTCGAGGACGGCGAGGGCCTGTCCGGCCTGTACTTGCTGGCCCTGTCTTGCCAGGACCCGGACCAACCGTCCGCTAATGGGTGCATTGACCTCGGCGGTACGTTCCGGGATGCTCTCAATGCGGCCTGTGGCGATGATCCCTTGGGCCAGAGGGCGCGTCGTCACTGGAGCGACGGTAATGCCCATCTGCTTTTGCACCTCGGGGGAGACTTCCACAGCCTGCACCCCGCCCCCGGCTTCGCTAAATCCACCGCCATGAGTATGTCCCGGTGAGGCCAAGGCGGGAACAGTCCCCAGGGTGAGGCTCAGGAGCATAGCGAACGGGGCTGTCTTCAGCATGGTTTTACTCCGGTGTAGGGTTAGCTCTCAATGGGCAAACCGACCGCCTGCTCTAGGGCAGAGACGGACTGTTGGTACTGGTCAAGGCTTTGGAGGTATTGTTGGCGCACGCGATTGGACTGGGTTTGGGCCAAGAGTGCCGTGGTGAGGTCGGATCTGCCCCGCTCATAGCTCAACTGCGATAGCCGCTGGAGTTCACGGGCATTGACCAAGAAGACTTGGGCAAATCGTTCTTGTTGCTGATGGGCCAACAGAAATTGACGGTAGGCAGTAGTAACTTCCACCGCAATCCGCGACTGTAAGGCTTGCTCCTGGGCACTCAAAAAACGGAGTTCCGCCTCCGCCCGCTGGATCTGACCTACTCCCTGGTTAGAAAAATTGAGGGGCACACTGAAGCCAAAGGTGGGACCGACCACAGTTTCGCCGCTTTGATTAGAGGTCTCAACTAACACGCCTAAACCTAAATTGAGGTTGGGTACGCGGTTGGCTTGAGCTAACTGAATTTGAGCGCGGGCCAACTCCTGCTGTCGCCCAAGTAAACCAAAATCCTGACGGGCACCCAGGGCTTGTTGCACTAAACGCGCCAAGATGACGGGCTCGGTCATGGGTGGGGCGGGTAGCAAGCTGGCGAGGGGAATGCCGTTGGTGCTGACCCTGAGCGAGAACTGGGGGGTCTGTTCGATGGGCTCTAGCGTTAGCTCGGTATCGAGAGGCTGGCCTAGAATCTGATTGAGTAGGGCTTGGGCTACTTGCTGCCGGGTCTGGTTGGCCTCTACTTCATTTTCAGCTAGGGCTAGTTCACTCTGGACCCGGATGACATCAAGTTGCGGTATATCCCCCACTTGAAAGCGGAGCTCAGCCACTTCCAGTAAGCGGCGGTTTAGGGCTGCCACTAGGGTGAGTTCCCGCCCTGCGGCCTCCGCCACGACCAATTGGGTGTAGGCGGTCCGTACGCGGGAGCGCAATTGCCAAAGCGTAAGTTGTAGCTCCCGTTCGGTCACACCCAGGGACTGCTCAGCCACCGCGATCCGTGCCCCCCGTTGACCGCCGAGTTCTAGTTCTTGGCTGACCAGCGCAACTTGATACTGCTGCTGGTTAGGTAGTAGCTCGGTACTCAAGCCCACGATAGGGCTAGGAGATACGTCGGCAATCACCCGTTCAGCTTGGGTCACCCCTAGACGACGCTGGGTGGTGAGGAGGTCAGGATTCTGGGCGAGGGTCAAATCTAGAGCCGCCTGGAGGGTCAGGACGGGCGGGGGGCTTAGTAGGGTATTGGCTTGGGCGAGAACAGGTCCACTCCCCAAGGCAATCCCTAAAACTATCGCAATTAAACGCATCCGCACCGCTCAACCTTTGGCTCAAATTGAGCATACTTCAAATTTGAAGGGCCTGCAAACCATCCTAGAATAGCCCATTCCGGCAAAAAATGAACACATCATGAAAAATAACCACAGGAAGATAGGTTCAAATCGCTTGACCTCGCCCCTACACTGAAAAGAGCAAGCATAGGGATAGCTGTGGACGCAACGAACTTACACGCCATCTTTCGCCCCAACCAGCCCGGACTCAAGAAAGTCCTGGGTGACCTAGAGGCCGAGATCATGGAAGGGATGTGGGCTGCCGACCGTCCGATGCAGGGCCGCGACCTCCATCCCCAACTCCCGACCGGGCACGCCCTGTCCTACAGCACGATTGTTTGTACCCTGACCACCCTTGAGAAAAAAAATCTCTTACATATGGTCGCCAAAGATGGCAAATCTCGCATCTACATTCCGACCATGAGCCGAGAAGACTTCCTCCATCAGACCTTGGGCCATGTCCTCGACAATATCCTGGAGGCATTCCCTGACACGGCCTCCGCGATTCTTAGCCAGCGCCGAGAACCGCACACCCTCGCGCAGCTCAGGCAACTCACCGAGCGCGTCGCCCAGTTAGACACCTAGGAGGAGGGCATGGTGGGTATGCCTGGGTACGACATCTTGACCCCGATTGGCGGCGGACTGTTGCTGTGTATCGGTCTCACTTTTTGGCTCAAGCAGCGATTAGCTAATAAGCCCTGCTGGGATGACCGCCGCCAAGACCATCTGTTAGTACTATTTCTGCCTGTACTGATCGGTAGCTTGGTCTCGTGGCATCTCTTTCAGGATATGGAAGTCATGGGACACCCGCCCTGGGAAGCAAGCTGGTGGGCCTGTCCGCCCCTGTTGGGCTTGGTGCTGAGTCTTGGTCTGTGTTTGTTTGGGATGACCTCCTACCTGCTGCGTCACAGCTACTTGGGCTATCTACTCTGGAACTGCTCACGGGAAGATAGCGAGGTGAGCCAAGTGCAGGTGCTCGTCAACGAGATGGCGCAGCGGGCCGGTGTAACCCCGCCTAGAGTTCGTCGTTTGCTCAGTACCAAGCCCCGCGCCGTGGTAGTGGGCTTGTTTAAGCCCGTGTTGTATCTTTCGAGCTGGTACTTCAACCATTTACCCCTGACCGCCCTCCAGCCTGTTCTGGCCCATGAATTGGCGCATATTGCCCGTCAGGATAACCTCATTGCCGTCTGGGCTTCAGGACTCCTCAGTGGTAGTTTTTGGTCCCCCGCCAGCTGGCAGAGCTTTCAAGCTTTGCTACGGGAGCGGGAACTGGCTGCTGATGAACTCGCTGCCCGCTACACGGGTGAGCCGCTCAAGCTGGCGCGGGTCCTGCTCAAGGTGAGCGAGGCCGATCTGATCGGTACGCCGTTGCCCGCTAGTTCCTTTGAGGAATATACAGACTTGGAAGCGCGTGTCGAGCGTTTGATTGAGTTACATCAAGCTGGTTCCCTTGCCGGTACGCCAAGCATGGCAACGGATAAACTCAATTTTTTTAGCTTCCTTCAGGTCTGGCTACTGATTGGGGTCGCTTTTCTCGCAACGAACGTCTTACCTCATTGGCTGCAGTTACCTTAAATTTGCTCAGGCTATAAGCTGACACGCATCTAACTTGCATTTATAGAATTACCTTTATTTTTAATCCTGCGACCCCAATCAATCTTGAGTTCTCCGCGATTAAGTAATCTATTAATCAGATCTTTCAACTCCTCTTTGTTC
>Ga0163154_10005530_pt1 | contig 15988 bp, 22 predicted proteins | sample OliLakLV19MP9P1_FD_148649 | JGI IMG/M metagenome (GOLD analysis project Ga0163154, IMG submission 148649) | Freshwater microbial mat bacterial communities from Lake Vanda, McMurdo Dry Valleys, Antarctica - Oligotrophic Lake LV.19.MP9.P1 | ecosystem: Environmental > Aquatic > Freshwater > Lake >... | reverse complement strand
GGCAGACGCTGCAATTTGACAGTGAAGAATCCCCCATTGTCGATCCGTCCTTCGTTCAAGGGATCATCGACACCTACGGCAAGGACAGCTCCGCCTACTTGATCCGCGTCAAAGGCCGCTTCCCCACGCTGTGCAGTTCGTGAGAGCATCAGAGAATGGCATGGCGTACCCCCACTTGCATGAACACGAACCGCACATCATCGACACTTGCTTTCCTCGCTCCCCTCGCGGACGGCCACGTCCCGAAGATTATGGTGAAAGCAGCTCACTTGGCTGCCATCGCCGAGAAGTACAAGCGGATGGAGCAGGCCCTTGAAGAGATTGCAGACGATGGTGAGCTGAGCCCTATCTTTATTGCCACGTCGGCCCTCTCCTTCGACCCCTTAGCATGAAATCCTGGCACGTCCTCCTCGGCCTCTTCCTCTGGTCTCTCGCTCTCCTGGTGATGGATCACTACTTCATTCCGATTTTTACATGACCCCCGAATCCTGCTCCTACCCCATCGTCCTCGCCGCCTGCATTCTCGCGGCTGCCCTGTTCTTCTCGATTTTCCTCTGCTCCCTGCTGATCGTCTTCATCGTGAACCAGCGGGACAGTTCCGACGAGCGATCCGTGCCAATTCGCGACAATGAGCGAAGGCATTGACACTTCCGGCCTGCCTTTTCCGAAGACCGTGCGGGCGAAGAAAGCCGCCAAGCCTTTGAAGCGTGGGGCTCCCCCGAGGCGGTACACGCCTCTCTCCCCCGTCTCAAAGAAGAAGCAATCGCAAGAGCGTCGGAAGGCTGATAGGGCATTCCAGGCTCTCTTCTCTGGGAAGCCGTGTGCTGTTGAGGGCTTGTGTTCGCGCGGCGTGAGCGGGCACCACAGCAAGCGGCGGCGAAACCTTGAAACTCGACACGATGAATCGAACGGCATTCCCCTCTGTCGCAAGCATCATTCCGAGTTGCATGATCTCGGAGATTATCGTTTCTTCAAGAAATACCCACACGTGCCAAAACCGGAAGAAAATGGTGAGGCACTCTGGCTGAGTGTGGATAACTCTCAAAACACTGTGGAAAACGTCGAGACAGGTGACGAGTAATCCCCAAGTTATGCACAAGTTATCCACATACCTGTAACCTTGTTAGGTAAACTTGTCAATCTTTGCATAGAGAGGATTAAACCTTCTGATGACGAGTGACTCGGCAAAACATTACAAAGAAAAGCGGAAGAGCGTACTACGCTTGTATTTAGTAATATATCTACCAGGGTATATCGCTACGAGAACAACAGCTATTGGTTGGTATCTATCAGGCTTTGCATTTGTTTCTTGCTCGCTGTATCGTTGCCGCCGCAGTGAGTGAAATGCGAGACATCCCTGGGCCTTTGCCTGAAGAGAGCATTCGTAAGCTTGCCAATTCTCGCATGCAAGAATTCCAGAAGCTCACCGGGGATTTCCCGACAGAGTATCAGCAAGTGTGCTTTCTGCTCGACAGCGTCATCCAGTTCTTGAACGTCCACTTTCCGGGACATTCTGGAAAATAGCGGCGGCGGTGCTTGGTGAGACGATTCCTGCGTGAGTATAATCTCTGGAGAATAGGAGACAGACCATGCCGGACACCGAGATTTTCGTCAGCTGGTCGAAGCCTGGCAGCCATGCCGTAGGCGAAGTGGTCAAGGAGTGGCTGCCGAAGGTGCTTCCCGGCGTCAAACCCTGGCTCTCCAGCGAGGACATCACCAAGGGGACGCCGTGGTTCGCCTCGATCTCCGCTCAGCTCCGTCGAAGTCAGGTCTGCGTGATCTGCATCACTCGTGAGAACGTGGAGTCGTCCTGGCTGTACTACGAGGCCGGTGCGATCGCCCACGCGATGCAGGGTGCCCTGATCTGTCCCTATCTGGTCGGAGTACCGGCTGGCAGGCTCGCAGGGACGCCGCTGGGCCAGTACCAGTGCACGGCCATTGAAAAAGACGATACATGGCTCTTAGTGAAGAGCATAAATTCTCGGCTCGACGCACCGCACGACGAGCAATTGCTCCGCGGCAATTTCGACGCTCAGTGGCCGGCGTTCCAGAGACAGCTTTCACGTATTGCGGCGGGCTTGGAGGTAGCAGACGACGAGACTGAGCAGGAAACCGAAGACGAGCTTTCGGCGGAAGCCGAGAACATTCTGATCGAGGCATCGCAAGATCGGCATGGCTACATTCTGGCGGTTCTCGACACCGGCGGTTACCACGTCCAGACGAATAGTAAGCAGTTGTGTGAGCCGCAGAACCCTCGAATGGTAGCGGCGTACCGATCGGCGTTGAACGATTTGGTGAGCCGCGAATTGCTGGACTCACGGGGTAGCAAGGGCGAGACATTTGCTGTGACGGACAAGGGTTTCAAGTTGGCGGACCAGCTTCGCCATGCGAAGGCGGCTGCACCAACGGCAGAAGCGAATGCCCCGGAAGCGGGGCCGGGTTACGATCGCAATGACATCATGTCGATGCTCGAAACGTGGCTGCGACGGCGGACGCCCGACCAGAATCAAGAGGTGATTCACTTTGAGGAACTCGACAAGGAGCTGCGGCTACCGAAAGGATCGGCCTACAAGCACCTCGAACGGGCCGGCCGAAGGAGCGGCTACAAAATCGAACGCAAGGGTAAGAACACGATCAAATTCAAGAGCGTCTTGGACCCTGTTAGCGAGACGAAGCAAGTCGATGGGGGCACGACGATCGATGGTGGCCGGTTCTAATGGGTCACAGGTTGTGCCGCGTCGCAACGGCTGGTAGAGTCCGCGACGCAATGCCACATCCAAAAGCGAAGCGACCGGCACAAAAGATCAAGAACGTCGGCGGGCGTCCTCTGAAGCTCCTCGCACAGTTCAAGAACGTGAAGGGGCTGCAGAAGGCGATCGATGCGTACTTCGCCGAGTGCGATCTTGAAGAAGACACCCGCGTGTACCGGCACGCCAAGACGATCGAATGGTCCGATCCTGCGGACGAGAAGGCCCCGCTCGAAAGCATCTGCACCCACTGCAAGAACGCCGTTCGCGACAAATACGACCTGCCGACGCAAGGCTGTGTGCAGATTCGTGGGCGTCTGAAGAAAGCGAAGCCCTACACGGTGACTGGTCTCGCCCTGGCTCTAGGGCTCGACGACATCGAGACGATCAAGAACTACAAGGATACGGACCGCAGCGGGTTTTCCTGCCCTATAAAAGCGGCGTACCTCAAAGTGCAGGGTGTACATGAAGCGAATTTGCACGAATCGAACATCCCGCCAGCCAAGACGATCTTCGCTCTCACGAACTTCAAGGGCTGGGAGAATAAGCAGCGGAACGTGAACGACAATAACAACCGCCATTCCGGCAAGTTGAGCCTCGAACAGCTTCTCAGCGAGGCTGATGACGAGTGATGTCGAGCTGATCCGGGCCATCCGCAAGTCCCCGCTCCTTTGGATCGAGAAGACCTTCAAGCTCACCCCGCAACCGCTCAAGAAGGGCGTCTCCCCGGATGAGCCCGTCATCTTCTACCGCCCTTCGCATTTTGAGCCGTTCGCCAAAGGGAAGCATTTAACCTGGCAGCAGTGGCTCTTCTTCCGTGCCGTCGAATGGGGGATTGCGGGCAAAGCTCCTCGTAAAATCTCCGTCGCCTCCGGGCACGGCACCGGCAAGTCTTCCGAGCTCGCCCTCTTCGTGCTCTGGTTTCTCTTCTGCCACAAGGATGCCCAGCTTTCTGCAACTGCTCCCACTGCCCAGCAAATGTTCGACATCCTCTGGAAGGAAGTCTCTCTCTGGCACCAGCGAATGCCCGCATGGATGAAGGACATTTTCGAGGTGCAGGGAGCCTACGTCCGCGTGAAGGAACGCGAGAAGACGTGGTTCGCGAGAGCTGCAACCGCTCGCAAGGAGAACCCTGAAGCCCTCGCTGGCGTGCACGGTGAGAACGTGGCCCTCGTCGGTGACGAAGCTTCCGGCATCCACGAGGCCATCTTCGAGACCTCGCAGGGTGCCCTCACGAGCAAGAACATCTTCTTCATCCTCATCTCGAACCCGACCCGCCTCTCAGGCTTTTTCTTCAACACGCATCACAAGCTCAAGCATTCCTGGCAGACGCTGCAATTTGACAGTGAAGAATCCCCCATTGTCGATCCGTCCTTCGTTCAAGGGATCATCGACACCTACGGCAAGGACAGCTCCGCCTACTTGATCCGCGTCAAAGGCCGCTTCCCCACCTCTGAAGAAGATCAGTTCATCGGCACCGACGTGTTCGATGCTGCCGCTACCCGTCCAAAGGCAAGAGACCGCTACCTCGTCCGCGTGCTCTCATGCGACGCTGCGTGGTTCGGGGACGACGCAAACGCCCTCACCGACCGCCAGGGGCTCGACATCCGCTACGTCTGCGAACGCAGGGGCCAGGACACGATGGCTACCGTCGGAGACATCGTCGTCGAGCTGAAGAAGGCGAAAGCCGAGGGCAACCCCTACGATTACGTGACCGTGGACGTGATCGGCATAGGAGCTGGGATTTTCGATCGGCTCGTGGAACTCCGTGAGCTAGGCGACATCGACCGCGATACGATCATCGTCGGGGTGAACGTCTCGGAGAAACCCTACAACGACCGGGAATTCGTGAACCGACGGTCGGAGCTGTGGTTTGCCTACCGTGAGTGCCTGAAGACCGGCAGTGTGTCTCCTGAACTCAAGGATGACTCCTGCGGCATCAAGTACAGCTTCGACAGCCGTGGCCGGCTCCTCATCGAGAAGAAGGACAACATGAAGGAGCGGGGCCTGCCGAGCCCGGATCGAGCAGATTCCGCGATCATCTCCTTCGCCGTGCCGACAATCCGCCGCCCGAATGCGGCCCTGCCACGCTCGCAACCCACACCTCGCCCCTCGTCCCCCACCGAGGGCTGGCGTTCCGCTGTGGGGCTGGGGTGACCGGTCAGGGCGACATGATTCGCTCAACGAAGCCCAGCAGTATCTCGTTCAATTTTTGGGGTGTCAGCTCACCGATCGTGAAATCCCCGAGACCGGCGTGCAGACCACGACGTTTCGTGTGAAGGATTTGCTCGGAGATATACACCCGCGACTCCGCGCCCTTCCGGCCGATCGTGAAATGATCGGCACAGCCGCGGTCGAATGGTATGCCCGCACGCTGCACGAGAAGGCCCGCAGATGGCGGCAGGTAGGGCGTCCTGTCGCTGACGACCTCACTGAAACGGCTCCGGGCGGACAGTGCAGCGGCGAACTCATTCAGCACCGGAATAGCCACACCGTCGAGAAAGCCCCGCAGTTCGGTGTTGAAGGCGTCCGACCGGGCACGCTCGGCTGCGGTATCCTGGGCCTGGCCGTGCTTGCGTTCGGCGTCCTTCGCGAAAATCTCGTCGAGCCTCTTCTTCGTCTGATCGTCCATGGGTAGCTCCTTTGTGGCAAGACTCCTGGCATTTTACTGCCCTGCTCGACGCATGTATAGTCCTGTGGACATGCAATCCACCCGCTCCGCCGACGGCTGGGAACGCGAAGACCTCGCTGTGCTGCTCCCGAAGATGGTCGCCAATTGGACCATAGAGATTTCCGGCGAGAAGCCGATCACGCAAGCAAAACAAACTGACATCAACCACAAGCTCGCGATGCTCTGGTGCAAGTTCCTCGAAGAGAACAAAGAGCAGTGGCACTCTCTCGGCCTCACGTGGGAGAGTCATTTCCTCACCACTCGTCACCTCGACAAGGTGCATTTCACTGTCTGAGATTGCGGGGCAGGAAACCCTGTGCTACGCTCCCGCCAACCCTACCCTCCCGTACATGCTCATCGCACACATCCGCCCCTACCTCGTGGGGATTGTCTCCAGCAATATCAAATATCGATTTCTCGTTGAGGCACCGGACGAATCAACGGCCATCGAATCCTGCCGCGACATTCTGCGGCAGACGCATGCCGAGCTCGCCGCGGACCTCCACAAGGCACCGGCGGAGATTCGCCTCATCGAGACTCGCAAGCCGCTCGTAGGAGACGACAGCGTTGCGAAGGTCTTTGTCCTTCCTGCCAAGACATTCCCCCGCTAATCATGCCAAATATGACCCCCCAAGAACGCCGGCACCAGATAGACGAGCACGCGAAACGCATCGTCCTGGAACGCGAGGAGCGTGAAGCGAAGGAGAAAGTCCGCCTGGCGAACAAGGCACGCTGCGAATACCTCTTGAAGCTCAACGATCTCGGGCTCCACGAGCAAGTCATCCTCCATGCGAGCCCGAAAGGCATCCTCCCGACGACGCAAGTCGTGCCCCTCTCTGCCGAGCACGCCCGTGAAGCTCGGAAGATGATCGACCAAAGCTTGGCCGAGATCGCGGGCATCCAGGTAGCTGATAGCACTCTCCTCGGGCCGGACGTTTCCCCGCTCTGACGTGCCTACTTATCAATTCCGCTGCCCCCTCGGCCACGAACAAGAGCGGAACTTCAAGTTCGGGAAGAAGCCCGGCAAGCTCCGCTGCGAGTGTGGCAGGTTCGCGGCTCGGGTCATCACCTATCCGCAGCACATCCTCTTCCGCGGACCGGGCTTCACTACTGGCGGCTACGATTACGAAGAAGAAATGCGGACCGGCCGGGACTTTGAGGCCGAACGCGAGCGGAGAGATTACGAGAAGAACCAGGACGAGCTCGACGAAGTACTCGATGAGCACGGCTTTAATCCCTACGAGGACAAACTGGACTTTACCCGCACTACCACCCCACCCGATGCTGTTTGACTTCACTTGCTACGCCTGCGGCAACCAGAAGCACGTCCGCCTCGAAGGAGGCTCCTTCGGCAACGAAATCCTCTGCTCGTGCGGCAAGTCCATGCAGAAGGGCGAGGCCGTCAGAGAAGCACTCCCCGTGCATGATCCCCAGCTCGACGCCACGCTCAATGCGGATATGCGGTCTCGTGGGCAGACGGAGCAAGAACGGCAGGAGTTGCGTTCGTGATTGCACAGGTAGATACTGGGGATGATAGGAGACGATCCCCACCGTATGCCCGACGTTTCCTTCAACGTACAGAAACCCTCGGCGACGAAGCCCACGTGGAACGCCACCCCGCTGCAACTGCAAGCCAAGCAGAATGATGAGCGGGATATTCAGCAGATGGTGGAGTATCGCTCGAAGTTCATGCCTGACTGGGACAAGGCCATTCGTGCGTGGAATCTCTTGGCTGAGCCGATCAATGATCCGAATGTCTCAAACGTCCTCTTCCCGCTCGCCCGCATGCTCGCCACGGCGAGCCTCACAGCAATGAGCAAGGGGCGGCCGGGCTTTAAGCCCAAACCCGGTGGCCCGTCGGACTTCAAGAAAGTCGATCTCCTCTGGAATCCCGCGATCGATGCCGTGCTCTCGGAGTGCAACTTCGACAACCAGCAGGACTTCTTCCTCACCGACTGGGAGATCACGGGGACAGGCATCTACGAGGTCTACACCGAGACGCCCACCCGCACCCTCCGCGTGCTGAAGAAGGATTCCCCGGAGGACAAGCCCGAATACGACGAGAAGATCACCCGCGACTTCACCCGCCCTCGCCTCGGCGTTCGCTACCGCACGCCCTACGAATGCGGCATTTCTCCGTTTGCAAGAACCGCCGATGAAGCTCCAAGCTGCTACTGGCAAGAGTCGATGAGCCGGGAGCAATTTGTCCAGAACTATGCACGTGTGAAGCTGACCGATGGCAAATACAAGTACATGAACACTGAGCACGTCGAGCCTGGCAAGATCGCGGCCGTGGGCATTGACGGCACGCTCGAATTCCGGGAGAGCGAGTACAAGGGCGTCATCGTCGTTCGTTACCAGAACAAGATTCAGGACGTGGATCGGCAGTGGGCGAATGGGGTGCTCATCTATGACAAACCGCTCAAGAAGGACCGCTTCACGAACCTCGGTGGGGCGAACGCCCTCGGCGAAACCTCCCTCTGCTGGGGCACGAACTGGCACCAGCACGACAAGAACAATAGAACGCATTCCCTCTACGGCATGGGCGATCCACACCTCATCAAGGGCCTCGATGCGATCTACCAAGCCTTCTCGAACATGACGATTGATAACTGGGTGCGGGCGAACAGCAACGTGCTCTCCTTCAAGTCGTTCAATGGGATGCCCGGTGCGAACCAGCAGCTCACGATGAAGGATATGTACTCGAATTTGCAGCTGCTGAACGGCGGGGAAGTGATCTCTTCTCCTCTCGGCCAAGTGAGCCTAGCGAACTACGGCTGGATGAAGGACTTCCTCGAAAACACCGCGATCTACCTCGGTCGCAGCAACTTCAAGCAACTCGTGGGTGACACCTCTTCGACTGCCTATGAGCTCTTTCAAAAGGTGCAGGCGAACAACGAAGGCTTCCTCTACCGCCTGAAGAAGCTCGAAAACGGCTGCTACAAGAAGCTGGGCCGGCTCGTGCTCTCTGGCGTGATGAGCGAATTGACGGTGGCAGACTACGAGGACTTGACCGAAGAGCAGGTCGAGGAAGTGGTGCAGCTTATCAAGGACAACAAAACCTCCGGCGACGATTACGAGAACCTCCTCTCGGAAGACGTGGTGAACAATCCGCCTCGCCGCAAAGTGCGGTTCATGATCCCGACGCACGGCAGAGTCTACAAGGAAACGGTGAACAAGGACGGCAAGTACGATATGGACAGCCTGCAAGAGGTGGATTGTTATCGCGGGAAGCAAGACGGCTTCATCGCCGCGCGCCCCGAGTGGGTGTGGAGCCAAGAATACGCAGAGCGTGGCGGCGTGCCCGACGTGTATGTCGAGAGCAAGTCTCAGCTCGGCGACAACCAGAACGTCGAAATGGCGAAGGCCAAGCTCATCGCGGAGTATGCGAGAGCCCGCATCATGGAAGGCATGCAGAGCCCCGGCCTGGAGACTGACTTCAACATGAAGGAAATCGACGAATGGCTCGTTGAGAAGATCGACGCCCCGAAAGATCGCGTCTTCAAGAAAGCCGATCCCACGTCAATGGAGAACGACGAGGTGGATGGTATCCTTTCGCAGATTACCGACTTCCTCAAGCCCGTAAATCTTTCCGCCCAAACCGATGTCGCTGCTGACCCTCGTGCTCAAGGCCCTGCTCAACCGCCCGGAGCCCCAAGCCCCGCTCCCACCCCTGACCTTGAACAGTTTACGCCCTTCGGAAGAGGTTCGTCTCGCCCTCAAGCATCTGTCGGGGCTGCAGCAGCAGGGACTGCGTGACCTGTGCGAGATTCACGTCCGCCTGGCTCGCACGGAGGAAGAGCGTAACTACAAGCTGGAGCTAATGAGAGACATCATCGCATCGATCGGCGTGAAGGAAGAGCCCGAGAAGGTGAAGCAGCCCGAAGTGAAGCCCGACATCTTCATGACCGTTTACAACGTGCTCTATGGAAAATAGGCCGACCATGCCCGCAAAGGCGACGAACGCCGAAAAGTGGATCATCCACGTCCTCTTTGCGACAGGGAAGATCAAGATGACCGCTAAGGTCTGCAACGTGACTATCCGCCGCGTACAACAGGTGGTGCAGAAATACAACATAGAACTCGTCAATTGCTGAAGCGAAATCTTCTTCGCGTGAGCTGTTCCCCTGCGAGAACTAGCGGTGGATGCTTGGCAGTAATAGGTCTTTGTCAGCAATGGCGTACACGTGCAGGCTGCGACGTGCGGACCTTTCCTCCTATCGGTCCGCAGCTCAGAGCCTGCACAAGGTTCGTTTCATTTCAGTTCCACCCCTCATATGACACAGCCCACCGGCGACAACGCCGACGCTTCCACGCAGACCGTCGATAAGACGCCACCTGCACCCCAGATTTCGGACGCCGACATCCTGGCCCACCCGATCTTCAAGGCAAAGGAAACGGAACTCGCAGCCGCCAAACAGGAAACCTCCACCTGGAAAGGTCGCGTTGAGAAGATCAACAAGACTGCCACCGGTGAGGAAGAGAAGCCCAAGGACGACGAAAAACCAGAGCAAGAGCAACCGCAGTTCGTGACGAAGCAAGAGCTCTGGGAACGCGATAACAAGAAGAAGATCGCCCTTGCCGGCGACGAGTTCGAGAAGTTGAAAGACGAGCTCGGCCCTGGCAAGGAAGAAACCGCCCTGGAGCTTGCCCTCGCCCGCAAGGGATACACGACTCCGAAGGCTGTCTCTGACGCACTACGCCAAGCTGAATCCTCCTCCGCCCCAAGCACCGTGGACCGCTCCGGCGACACCGACAGCCGTACCCCAGAACAGAAGCGAGCCGACGAGGTGATGAAAATTACCCCCGAAGATCGCCAGAAGTACGGCCAGCGGGCCAGCCAGATGGTAACACGGGTGTAGAGGGCCTATCTCCCTTCCCATACAGCATTTATGAACCCCTTTAAGGAAAAACGGCTCTGCCACATGGCCTTCATCCTGGAACGCGGCATGGAGGAGGTTTGGCGTGCCCAGCCCACGACAGCCTCCACGGCCATTGAGGACGGTGCGGCGATGAAGCTCTCCTCCGGTGTAGTCGCCCATATGACGACCGGCACGAAGCTCTACGGCTTCGCCCGCAAAGCGAAGGCGGTCGGCGATGCGAGCACTGATCCGGTGCCAATCGCGGTCGCCAAGCGTGGCCAGGAATACCGTGCCCCGGTGAATACCGGCACGTATGCCACCACTTCTCCCGGCGGTTCCGCCGACGTGGACTACGCCGGCTCCCAGCCGGGCAAGGTGGACCTCTCCGCCTCCAATAACGACCTCGTTGTCGTTGGCGGCGATGTCACCCTGCAAGAAGCCGTCGTCGTCTGCATCAACACCGTCTATTAAGCCGGTGCCCCTATCTCCTCTCTGACTCCCCCTTCATATGACGCAAGTAGTTCCCCACTCAGCGGCCGGTCTCGATAACTTCGTGACCAACCTGCCGATCGTCATGCTCAAGGAAATCGACGTGAACCCGCCGGACATGGTCCGCAGCCTGTTCGTGCCGAAGCCCTGGAACCCTGCCGAGGGTGACCGTGTGACATTCGACAGCTACGCCCTCCCGACGCTCGCCGAGCGTATCTCCTCCGAAAACGGCTCCTACCCAATCGTGGGTATCACGGAAGGCGACGCCATGACCGTGCAGCAAGTGCAGTACGGCGTGAAGTTCGACTATACAGTCCGCATGGACAAGTTCGACAAACTGCAACTCGCGACTCGCGTAGCTTCCCGCATGGCGACGATGCTCAACGCGACGCTCGACCTCGAAATGGATCACAAGTTCTTCGCCGACGCGGAGGACACGACATACACCCCACGCAACCAGCTCACCGCGGTCGGTGACCCGTGGCTCTGTGCGAACGACCTGCCCTTCATCTCTGCTTCGCAGACGGTGAATGGTCTTTCGGGCACGAAGAGCAACAGCTACACCTCGGCCTGGTCGCTCACGCCGGACAACATCGTCGCCCTCATGCAGCACGGCCAGGACAACACCGTGAACGACGAAGGCATGCCGGCCTCCTTTGAGCCGGATGAAATCCACATCACCGCAGACCCCTACCAATTCAAGCGGGCCAAGGAAATCCTCGGCTCGAACCTGACGCCGCTCTCCGCGAATAATGCGGTGAACGTCTTCGGCCCGAACAACGACTGGAACATGAAGCTCGTCGTGCACAAGAAGTCGCTCATCGCGGCTGACGGTAAGACCCGCCGCACGAGTGCTTCCGCACGCTTCCGCACTGCTCTGTTCGACTCCCGCTTCCGCGAGAGTGCCCAGTACCAGATTGCCGGTGATCCGAGGCTGCGTGTGAAATCCTCCAGCAACGACAACGCCTTGGCCTCGATTCTCTTCGACATGTTTGCCGCCTTCGTGACCATCCGCTGGCAGGGCATCGTCATGGCCCAGAGCAACGTCAGCCAGCCCTCGTAATTCCTCCCCTTCCTCTCAGCTATGGACAGCTCCTCATACACTAGGCTGAACGGCCTCATCCTGGGGGGGAACGTGCTCGCCGCCTCGATCGCGGCTCTGGCGAACTTTTCCGGCGTGCTACAAGGCGACCTGGCGTTCGACACGACGGACAACGCGACGCCGGCGGTCCAGCTCATCGTGGACGGCGGCTACCCGCAGGACGCTCTTGCCTTCCAGGAAGACGGCGATGTCGAGACGGGATCGGGCGACGTGCTCGCCAACCCGTACCGCAATCCGGAGCACTGCATCGGCTTCTCTGGTTCCCTCCTCTGCCAGCGTAGGGTCGTCCTCTCTGGCTCGGGCGGCAACCGCGGCCACAATGCCGGCTCCTTCGTCTGCACCACGGCCACGTGCTCGATCATTTCGCTCCAGGCCCACATTGAAGCAAACCCCAAGAACGACAAGCTCTACGTCGGCTGGACGAATTCCCCTGCTACGGCTTCCGGTGCCCAGTTCGTCAACAACCAGTCGGTTGCCTCCGGTGCGATCATCCTCGGCTCGGGCTCCTACATCAACCCGACGACGAAGACCACCGTATCGGTTGGTGTTGTTCCCGCGAACGCGACCGTGAAAGCGGTCTGGAACACGGGCATCACCAAAGGAACGCAAACCGGTGCCGTCAAAGGTGCGATCGACGTGCTCTACTGGAAGTTCTACACGCCCTGAGTCCCTTCCCTCTGCAAATCTCTCCTCGTGAGTAGTTTGCAGGGATGAGGGGATTCCTCCCCACTTCTACCTTCTTCTCCCGCACATATGGCTAACGGCCTCGGTGTCAATCGCGACAAGCTCTTCGATACGCGAAGGCTGTTGCCCTACATTCCGCACCACAAGCTCTTCATCGAATCCCGCCTCGCGGGCATGAAGATTTCCAGCCCCGACAGTTACGTTGAATTCGCCCGCTTCTACGCTTCCTTTGGTGTGCAGCTCCAGGGCGTTGAGCTCGAAGTGACCTTTGAGAACGCCAGCGAGGAGGTGAAAGAGGCTCGCAAGGCGAAGCTACAGGAGGAGGCTGCGAATGAAACGACAGACGCCCCGACGGGCGACGAATCCTCGCCACGCGATCTCCGCAAAAAGGAACTGGAGAAACTTACAGTGCTGAAAATCGGCCCAATCCTCACCAACCTCGGCCTACCCCTCGAAGGGAATAAGCCGGCCAAGATTGATGCGATTCTCGCCAAGGAATTTCCCGCACCGGAAACGACAGACGCCCCGACGGGCGACCAGTCTTCCCCCGCCTGAGCCATGCAACGCCTCCGCGAACTCGCAACCGTCCTCACCGGCAGCTACGTCTACAGCGACCAGCTCCCGTTCAATTCCTGCGACGCTCTGTCGCTGGACATCGTGTACGATCCTGACGACGACGACAGCTTCTTGAACGTCATCATCGAGATTTCCTCCGACTTACCAGAAACACCCGCTGCAAGCTCGCAATGGCTTCAGGTCGGGGCGATCGTGTGGACGGCCGGCGATGGAGTCTTCACTGCTCGCACGCTCAAGGTTGCGTCTTCGGCCGCGGGCACGAAGAAGTTCGCCCACTGGGACGTGGAGGGAATCAAAGCCCTGAAGTTCCGCGTCGGCGTGAAGGAGACTGCCACCGGTACGGTGGACGATTTCGGCAACTGTGAAATCTCCGCCTACCCCTACAAACGCTAATGCCCAAGAAGGACGACACCATCGCCGACACGAAGGTCATCACGAAGGTAGAGGCCTACCGGCTCTACGCCGACCCCTCGCCACGCCTGAAGACGCACCTCGATGCCGCCGGCAAAGACATTCTGGATGCGGGCAACGTCGAGTGCCGCACGATCAACGGCCGTGCCGTCGATGCTCCCGCCAAGAACCTCGTGGACAAGGAGGTGGAACGTGCCGAACAGTCCTACGCGAGGAAGGCCCACGGCCACCACACCGATGAAATCAAGGGACTGCGGGACCTCATCGACCGGCTCATCCAGCTCGCCATCCCGAGGGACTACGCGAAGGACGATCACTTCCACACCTTCGACGCGATTGACGGCACGCTCGATCTCGACCGCATCGAACGCGGTGCCGAGCTGGCCCGTCTGTTGGCCCGCCAGCTCGCCGATGAGAAGCACGGGCACCCTGAGTTGCAAGGACAGATAAACGAGCTCCTGGGGACCGTGAAAGCGCTGCAGAGCGATCTCACTACAGCTCGTCGGGATCTGGCCTCGGTGGCCGGAGAGGTGACGAAGGCGGTCGAAGTGCTCGACGCGAAGATCAAGGCCGTCGCTGCGGCGATCCCGCACCCCGCCCCCGAGAAGCCCGTTCACGTGATCGGCGTGAAGTACGCGATGATCCCGCCTGCGGCCAACGGCTGGGCCATCCAGACAATCACCACGGCTGACATAGACGGCAACCCGATCACGACAAAGGCCACGATCACCCGCCAGGGCAAGCCGCTCGGCGTGGGGGACACCGTCCGCTCCGGCGAGGTGCTACACCTTCCCCCCAACTGCCTTGTCTGCATTACGCTTTCCTGAGATCGGCAAGACCGAAGAAGAGTGGACGTTCCAGACCGATCGCTGGTACGCCGTTTTGCGGGAAATGCCCCCCGCGAGTGATAACCGCGTTACGGATGCCGACGGAAGAGCCGGCAAGATCAACGTACACGCCCGCAACGGCCTCTTCCTGCTCGCATCGCATTTCGAGGGGCACCCAACCCTACCGCTCACCTTCAAGCTCATAGTTAGCCCCTACATGCCGTTCTGCTCCTGCTGCTGATGGACTACAAGTTTTTCCAGCCGCCGGCCGAGGAGCCAAAGACCGCTATACAGCGGATCGCCTCCTACGAAGCCGAGCACTACCGCTTGCGGCAGGAACTCGGAGTCGCCGAGATGATGCGAGACCCGAACCGCATCCTGGAACTCTACCTCATGATCGCCGACATCGAACGCTCCCTCGCCGCTCTCAATGGGTAACGACCATTTCACCCCCACCGTTGCCGCTCCCGGCAACAGCGTGCCGTCCTACGCCTCCCTCATCGGGATGGACGTGTCGAGCGTGCTTCGGGCTGTCTCCGGCCGCCTGGCGGGCAGCTACTACGGCGTGCACGTGCTGCCGATCGACTCGAACGGGAACATCGTGGACCTCGGCTCGGCCACGGGCGTGGGCGACAACACCCTCACAGTGACAACTGCGGGTACGCGGGTGAAGTTCCCCAGCGTGGCCTGTAAGCGGGTGATCGTGCAGGCTCACGAGCAGAACGCCGGAACAGGTGTCGTCGGCGGTGCGACGTGCGTTGCGGCCCTCTCTGGCCGCCGCGGGATCGCACTATTCCCGAGCCAGAGTGCCGTATTCGCGGTCAGCAACCTCAACCTGCTCCACGCCGATTCGACGGAGGATGGCGACAAATTCCACTACAGCTACGAATCGTGAAGAAGACGATCGTTATCATCGGCCTGGTGCTGCTCGCTCTTGGCGGTGCATCGAAGGCCGAGGCTCAGAATTCGAGCCTCTGGAAGCTCCTCAGCGGAAAGCTGCGGCCAGTGGTGAACTCCTGGCGGGTCGATTCGCTGGCTGGTTTTTCCGGCTCTCAGCTCACAATTTCCGGGCTCCTCAACTGCGACACGATCGACACGAACTCCATCGGCCGCCTCATCTGCGGAACAGATTCGGGCGGGGGCGGCGGGCTGTCGTTCTCGGATGGCGACGCGAGATATGTGAACACCGCTGGCGACACGATGACGGGGGCCGTCACCGTGAACGTTACCGGCGGCGGCCTAAACACCGTCGGTCTCAAGGTCATCAACGCGTTCTCGGGTGCGGTTGTGCATGCAGAGAAGACGCTGACGACTTCGGGCAGCCTGGTCTTTGAGGGTGCGGCGTCCGGCTCCTCCCTCTACCTCGGCTCGCAGCTCAACGGGGCCGGCCTCGCCTCCTGCACGGGCGGCAACAAGCTCCTCTGGTCGAGCGGACGGTTCTCCTGTGCGGCCGACCTCGATACGGATACGAACACCACCTACACGGCAGGTCAGGGGCTGCAACTGCTCTCGACCAGCTTCCGCCTGGCCGCCGCACATTCGGGAACGGTCATCAGTGCCACGACGACGCTCGCTAGCAGTGGATCGATCGTGTGGGAAGGTGCTGCCTCCGGCGCGAC
>Ga0163154_10005528_pt1 | contig 15995 bp, 9 predicted proteins | sample OliLakLV19MP9P1_FD_148649 | JGI IMG/M metagenome (GOLD analysis project Ga0163154, IMG submission 148649) | Freshwater microbial mat bacterial communities from Lake Vanda, McMurdo Dry Valleys, Antarctica - Oligotrophic Lake LV.19.MP9.P1 | ecosystem: Environmental > Aquatic > Freshwater > Lake >... | reverse complement strand
TGATATAAGTGGAAACCTAATGTTAGATGAGGTTTGGAATAGGTGAATACCTGCCATGATGCCACATTTCTCCAATGGAGAAATTACATGCCATATATTTTAGGTCACAGATGGCTGCGACTTTGACTAATTGCCGCCTGTGCGGGCTGAGAATTGGCTTCACGCATAAGCGTGTAGCAGGGAAAATTATTTTGGTTCAGAGAGGGCAATAAGGGATTTTTGCGGGTTATTAGGGGTTACAATAGCTACTTAGAAGTTCACCTCTAAGAAGTGAGCCGTTGTTCACTCTCTTAGAGCCTAGGCAACCACGAAGTTATCCTCCGCGCGGATAGCTGTCCTCGTTGCCGTCCTCTAAGAAGTGAGCCGTTGTTCACTCTCTTAGAGCCTAGGCAACCACGAAGTTATCCTCCGCGCGGATAGCTGTCCTCGTTGCCGTCCTCTAAGAAGTGAGCCGTTGTTCACGCTCTTAGAGTGGTTGTAACCACGAAGTTATCCTCCGCGCGGATAGCTGTCCTCGTTGCCGTCCTCTAAGAAGTGAGCCGTTGTTCACGCTCTTAGAGTGGTTGTAACCACGAAGTTATTTTCTACGTAAATAACTGTCCTCGTTACCGTCACTCTAAGCACCTATCCATTTCTACCCAAAAGAAAAGGCGCTCACGAAATTAACCATGAGCGCCGATATGGTCATGACGCTCTGTTTCAGTGTTCTTTATACGAACCGAATGGGTGTGACACAAACACAAAGAAATAGCACTTAGAAACTCACTTAGTTTCAGTGTTCTTTATACGAACCGAATGGGTGTGACGGAGCGGTGGCAGAGATGGATTAATGCGGCTGTCTTGTTTCAGTGTTCTTTATACGAACCGAATGGGTGTGACGGACGGAATCAGACGTTGTTCGATTTGCTGATTGATGTTTCAGTGTTCTTTATACGAACCGAATGGGTGTGACGACTAAAATCGCCCGCCAAATCTATTTATCGGTGTTTCAGTGTTCTTTATACGAACCGAATGGGTGTGACATGGGGACATTTCGCTATCGGCTACGCTGATGCGGTTTCAGTGTTCTTTATACGAACCGAATGGGTGTGACAACTAGCAAATTACGCAAGTAGCAAAATAACCACAGTTTCAGTGTTCTTTATACGAACCGAATGGGTGTGACATTATCCTGCAAGCGATTGGTGCTAAGGGATTGCTAGTTTCAGTGTTCTTTATACGAACCGAATGGGTGTGACAATGGGTGCGCTTGCTTTAGCGGGTATGGATAGTGTTTCAGTGTTCTTTATACGAACCGAATGGGTGTGACTAATGTGATTATCAATTTATGCCGCCAAGTAATTGACGTTTCAGTGTTCTTTATACGAACCGAATGGGTGTGACCGATGTTGGTCAATTGCTCATCAAAATTCATTGCGGTTTCAGTGTTCTTTATACGAACCGAATGAGTGTGACTCATAGATGCTGAGGATGTTACCTTATCCGAATACAGTTTCAGTGTTCTTTATACGAACCGAATGGGTGTGACGCCGTTCCTGTACTCTGTAAGCGGATACCGTTCCAGTTTCAGTGTTCTTTATACGAACCGAATGGGTGTGACTCTAATTGCGGCTAGAGATGTTTATCAAGCCTCACTGTTTCAGTGTTCTTTATACGAACCGAATGGGTGTGACGTAACGGACGCGTGGCAAGCCTACGCCGAACTAGAGTTTCAGTGTTCTTTATACGAACCGAATGGGTGTGACAGTATGACGATATGAGCGAGGATGATGACGATGATGTTTCAGTGTTCTTTATACGAACCGAATGGGTGTGACTGAGCCAGAAGACGTTTACATAGATGAATCTGCGGTTTCAGTGTTCTTTATACGAACCGAATGGGTGTGACTGACGTTTAACAACGGAATGGTATTTTGGCAAGGGTTTCAGTGTTCTTTATACGAACCGAATGGGTGTGACCCTGACAAATTCACAATAGCAATGAATGATTATTATGTTTCAGTGTTCTTTATACGAACCGAATGGGTGTGACCAATATTGAGGTCACAGTTCTGGGTGGCTTTGTAACGTTTCAGTGTTCTTTATACGAACCGAATGAGTGTGACAATAATTTCATGGATGCGGTTAACGCGGGAGATGAGGTTTCAGTGTTCTTTATACGAACCGAATGAGTGTGACCAATGATTTGGTGGGCAAAATACCAACATACATCGTTTCAGTGTTCTTTATACGAACCGAATGGGTGTGACGATTTGTACTAACAGCGACTAACCTAAATTCGTCAGTTTCAGTGTTCTTTATACGAACCGAATGGGTGTGACTAGATGACAAAGCGGGTATCTCTTTGGTGCAGATTAGTTTCAGTGTTCTTTATACGAACCGAATGGGTGTGACGAATCATGACAGGAATTACCTTACAATCGCCCAGTGCGTTTCAGTGTTCTTTATACGAACCGAATGGGTGTGACTGCCGACCGCTGGGAACTGACGTTCACCAAAATCCAAGTTTCAGTGTTCTTTATACGAACCGAATGGGTGTGACTTAAGCCTACCGCAACATTAAGCGAAAGATTAGCGGTTTCAGTGTTCTTTATACGAACCGAATGGGTGTGACCGTGTACAACCTTTACTACGCCGATTCAACAGATGAGTTTCAGTGTTCTTTATACGAACCGAATGGGTGTGACTGATACACTATACACTTATAGAGCCGATACTTTTGAGTTTCAGTGTTCTTTATACGAACCGAATGGGTGTGACGAAGACGCGATCACCCCCGCAAAAATGTTCAATATGTTTCAGTGTTCTTTATACGAACCGAATGGGTGTGACATCGCGTGGACTTGTCGGGAGACCCTTTCGCGTTTGGTTTCAGTGTTCTTTATACGAACCGAATGGGTGTGACGTTCAATGGATTGGGGGATGAAGTTACGCCCAAAGTTTCAGTGTTCTTTATACGAACCGAATGGGTGTGACCTTTTGGACTTTTGTCGGATACTGTGTGACATGATAGTTTCAGTGTTCTTTATACGAACCGAATGGGTGTGACCCGAGACCCAATCAATTGTAAATACAAGGTCAGTCATGTTTCAGTGTTCTTTATACGAACCGAATGGGTGTGACTAGACGACAAGGCGGGTATATCGTTAGTCCAGATTAGTTTCAGTGTTCTTTATACGAACCGAATGGGTGTGACAATCCTCCGCACCCCCGCCATTCGGCGGGTAACACGGTTTCAGTGTTCTTTATACGAACCGAATGGGTGTGACATCGTCCGAAGATTTATCGGATGAGACTGATGGCGTTTCAGTGTTCTTTATACGAACCGAATGGGTGTGACATGCCAGAACGGAGTATAAGTGGGAGTACGTGTCGTTTCAGTGTTCTTTATACGAACCGAATGGGTGTGACACGAAAGTCAAAAAACGCTGAACGGACTCCCTGTGTGTTTCAGTGTTCTTTATACGAACCGAATGGGTGTGACCAGTATCTATACTGTATCTATACTGTATACAGTATCAGTTTCAGTGTTCTTTATACGAACCGAATGGGTGTGACGCCCACCGATGCGGATGACCTTAGCACCGATGAACTTGTTTCAGTGTTCTTTATACGAACCGAATGGGTGTGACTAAGACCACCCGATACTCACTCACATTGTTCAGCGAGTTTCAGTGTTCTTTATACGAACCGAATGGGTGTGACATGCTGGATTTGTCAATATGTCTAAGGTTATCGAGTTTCAGTGTTCTTTATACGAACCGAATGGGTGTGACAAAGCGCCCCACCAGACACTAGGGCTAGGGCGTTCCGTTTCAGTGTTCTTTATACGAACCGAATGGGTGTGACTCGGAGGGAAAGACGTACCCCTTTGCAGAGTCAAGTTTCAGTGTTCTTTATACGAACCGAATGGGTGTGACCGGATTCGTTCCGCGAAGCAGACGAGTACGAAGCAGTTTCAGTGTTCTTTATACGAACCGAATGGGTGTGACCCTCCATGTCGTTCATTTTTTCTGGCGGAAAATCGAGTTTCAGTGTTCTTTATACGAACCGAATGGGTGTGACAATCGTGGGCGAGTACAGCAATTACATGTGGGACATGTTTCAGTGTTCTTTATACGAACCGAATGGGTGTGACCTTCGTTGCTGAAGTCATCGCTCTGGGGTACGAAGTGTTTCAGTGTTCTTTATACGAACCGAATGGGTGTGACGAAAAAAGTAGGCGTTATGTGGGAATACAAAGACTTGTTTCAGTGTTCTTTATACGAACCGAATGGGTGTGACTCTCTTCGGAATTTTCGGCTTAGCTGGTCAAGATAAAGTTTCAGTGTTCTTTATACGAACCGAATGGGTGTGACGGAGATTCCCCGCGATGTTTGGGATAGTGCCGATGCCGTTTCAGTGTTCTTTATACGAACCGAATGGGTGTGACGCTGTCCACGCACCATTACGCATCAGCGTAGCCGATAGTTTCAGTGTTCTTTATACGAACCGAATGGGTGTGACATTACCCTGCAAGCGATTGGTGCTAAGGGGTTGTTAGTTTCAGTGTTCTTTATACGAACCGAATGGGTGTGACAAACGCCGTTTCAAACGCGCCGATGATGAGTTGCAGTTTCAGTGTTCTTTATACGAACCGAATGGGTGTGACCGTCATCCGATGGCGTGCCAAGCGTATCATAAATCCCGTTTCAGTGTTCTTTATACGAACCGAATGGGTGTGACCACCGGCTGAATCCTTAGCACCCACGCCTTTGAACGTGTTTCAGTGTTCTTTATACGAACCGAATGGGTGTGACGACGACAACGGCAACCCGATAGAGCCAACCGATGGCGTTTCAGTGTTCTTTATACGAACCGAATGGGTGTGACATAATCCTGCCCGTATTCTGGGAACGCGCCCCACGAGTTTCAGTGTTCTTTATACGAACCGAATGGGTGTGACAGGCAAAGGTTAAGGCGCTTGAAAAAGATCTAAGCCGTTTCAGTGTTCTTTATACGAACCGAATGGGTGTGACTGCGTCCTTACAAATACTAGTATAGGTCTTAAATGATAAAATGTCAATAAAAATGCCAAAAATCGGTCTTTTTGGCATCACAGTTTTTTAATTTTCATTTCAAAAGAGGCTTTTTTATGGGTTAAAAATGAAACTCGGTTTTTGTATCAAAACCCCGCCGAGTTTCATTTTTTCGTGTAAGTCCTAAAATACATCATTACATAAACGGGCATATTGGCACGATAAACATTTGCCCATGTTGGATGTCGCCTCTGGCATTCGTTCTGTTTCGACCATATCGCGCAATGCCGATAAAATATCGCCCAATTGCTGGTGATGCTTGGGCTTAAATGTGACAGGTTTATAGTCTTTTTTGGGGATAACATAGACATAACACCCCAAAACGGTGTATCCCATCGCTTGCACCGCTAATTGATAGCCCAACATTTGCACCTGCCAATAGCCATAATCGCGGTCGGTATCTTTATAATCTATCAGATACACCCCGCCCGTTGTCGTCACCATTTCGTCTACTTTGCCCACATAGCGCAAATCGTGGTTCACCACATCTACATCAAATTGCCGAGTTCCATCATGAACCGCGTGAAGGGCATATTTTCGGCGCTTCATCGCCTTTTTTGCTTCTTGCTCCTCGCGGATTCCCCCCTTAGAGAGGTCGGTCTCGCGGTCTAGCATCAGACACAGGGTATAGTAGCTTATCCGCCCACAATAGAGGTAATTTTTGATTTCGTTGATGCGTAGATAATCTGGTTCAACGGTCATCTGGTAATTTCCCTTCTCCGAGTTCAATCCGTTTTTCCCAGTCATCCGATGAAACAGGAATGAGGGTGATATGCCCGTCTTTGGCAAAGGGTTTGAGCGCCTTTGCCAAGCCACGAAATTGGGTGGGTTTTAGTGTGCCAGTAAAAAAGCTGTATTGATAGCGGTCTAGCCCATAATCGAGACAAAAATCGCTCATTTTTTTGCGGGATTTATGGTTGGGTGTGTCGTATGCCACCAGCACGCGAATCATAGCCATCGTCATCAACCTCCGCCATAAGGGTCATATAGTCCCTCACCACGAAATGCAGTGGCGAGTTTGCGGGCTTGTCTTTGGATAATAGAGCGCAATTCATAGCGTTTTTGGTCATATACACCTTGCGCTCGCAGACGGTCTAAAATATGTTCGGCAAAATTGCGTCGCATATCGCGGGTGAGCAAGCCGTTATCATCAAAAGACACGGTGTAATGCCGATTCACCAGCCCGATAACGGTTCTATCCACAATCGGCGCACGAAATTCTTCTATCAGGTCGCAGGTTAGGCTCGGTTTACCCGGTCTATCGGTATGGATTAGCCCCGCATACGGTTCTAAACCTGCCCGATAGAGGGCATGTTGTACTTCGCCATACAAAATACCATAGCCATAATTGAGTAATACATTCACGGGGTCTTTTGCCCCACGCCCGATTCTCCCATTCCAACCATATTCGGCAGGAATGAGGTGCGATAGGGTTTGCCAATAGAGACGTGCGCCATAACCTTCATAGCCCATCATCTCTTGGCGGATTTCATCCAAATTATTGGCATTTAGGCGTGCGACTTGGTCGGCATAGGCTTGGATAGATAGGCTGGTCTCTTTGAGCAGTGTGCCGATTTCGCCTTCTTGTCTGCGGGCGATATAACGCAAATTCTGGGCTTGGCTCAGCATCTTACCCACCGCCATTTGCTTGGCGATTTCTACCCCTGCTCGGTTATTCACCGCCTCCAATTGGCTACGGCGCGTCTGAACAACCGTGGTCAGTTTATTCGATACCACGCTCAGACATTCGCCGTCTATGGGGTCAATCAGGTTAATCAATGCGCCAGATTCTGCACAGGCAAAATAAGTCGCCGTGCTAATGCTGGCGGAGCGCGTGAGAACCAGCAAATTCCGCAGGTGCATCAATGGCGCTTCGGTGCGCGGTTTATCTGGAATTTCGACATATAACCTTCCACCTTTGACACCCACAAATGCCCCATAATCACTAATAATCAATTCTTCGACAATTGCCATTAGTCTGTCCTCCATTCATAGACTATTTCATACCAGCCAGCACCTTTGACCACATTTTTCCCCACTTGTAAGCCCTGCCCCATCAGTAAATAAGGCAGTAATGGGGCGATATTCCCCGCATAACGGGCTTGCCCAATAAAGCCACTGGTGGGTTTGTCTGTGCCATCCATGCGGTTATGTGACCAGTTTTCGCGCCACTGGGTATTGTTCTGCGTCATTTCAACGGCATCCATCAGGGGAATCAGGTCATGAAATGGGATGATAATCTCACTATCGGTATAGGCTTTGCTAATGGCATGAATCCGCCCTAGCAACCGTTGTACCCATGCCCGAAAAATAGGCGTTTTGACCAGATGCCCATCTTTGACAATGCGTGTCGGCGTGATAAAGTGTACGGTGAGCGTATTGGGGTTGAGCAACTGGGCAAATTGATGATAGGCGGCGGGGCTTGGGGGCGGGGGCAATGGTGCTACCGCCTCCCCTGCCCCATTGATAAGTAACGTTCTTTGACGGGATATGGCATCTATGGCGGTCACATCCCGCAATGTAAATTTATTTCGTCCACGCCCCAAGCCAATATTCTGCATGGCATCCACCACAGAAAGCACCAACGGAATACGCTCATGCCCTGCCCCATAAAACGATATGGCGAAAATTGTGCGTGTGGCGGGCTTATCTATTGGTGGGCGAATACCAAAAGCACGCGGGATATCATCGCCGCCGGTGACAGAATCGTCTTTGAGGCGCATGAGCCAATCCACAGGGTTTTTATCGGCATCATAGCGTGTGGCAATTGCCCCTGTGTCATACATCGCCGCCAATGCTTCATATAATGCGCCACGCAAACTTGAACCCGGATTTGCGCCCAGATCCAACGGATATACCGATTCGATGGTAAATTCTAGGGTGGTGACTGGGAACATCTTTAACGACCTTTCAGTTGATATACCGTATGATTTTGTCCGTTGTACGCCAATTCATACGGGAACACCACCGTATAACTGCGCCGTGCGCCTGTGGCTTTGGGATTGAGGACGCTCACATCATCAAAGACAACCGGTCGCTCTTCTTTGCCCACCACTATCATTTGCTCCATATCATCCATGCGTTGCAAGAATCCGCGTACCAAGCCCATAGTCGGTTGGGATGCGTTCACAAAACCCTCTGGCAAAAATGGCGTGGTATTGTCATAACTGACCCATTGCATAAAACTACCCTTACGCCCAAAATAATTGATGGCGCTAAAGGCTCGAAGCAACACATCACCAAATTCGGGCGTAGTTTCGGTGGCAATCCGCAACACGCCTGCTTGGAAACAATATTCGCGCTGGGAGATGGTCTCTGTCCACCCTTTTCCTTTTTTCCATGTTCGCAACACTTTCTGAAAAGTCCGATTAATCGCCGTTGCCATTGGCAATCTGATATAAAATTGCAAGTCACGTATTATCGGGAACACCTCACGCCCATAAGACTCACCGTCAAAACGAATCAGACGGTCTAATAGACCCATCTTCATCGCATACGGTGTGGGGCAAATCAACGACTTGCCCCCGTTGGCGGTGGTGTTGGATGGACGTAACCCGAATGCACTCACAGGTTCATAATCCACAACTAGCCACATATATCCTTACCCCCGATACTTTCCTGCCACAGCGTTATTCAACACTATGTCAAATTGTCCCAATAATTCTGTTCCACCCATAAACGGATAAATGGTGCTGGCATTATTGCCATAGAGCTTGTTGGTCATAGCGACCAAATCGGCACTCCGCCCAATAAAATCATCTGCTAGTGGGCTGATGAAAGGCGCGGTGGCGGCAGATTCTGACACACTCACAAAACCCTCTAATTCCACGATATGAGGCAATTGGGTGGATGTGAGCGCCCCTTTGGGGTGTAATAGAGTTTGGGTGAGCGCCAATAATGCCACTTCTAGCCGTTTAGTACGCTCGGCATCATCTATATAGGTTTGGCTGGCATCATTGAAGCCGATAGCACACGCATCGAGGTGTGCCACAACACAATATACCCCCGATGAGGCGGGACGATTAAAAATCATCTGTCCCGTATTTGCCTCTTTTTGCTTTTTGGCTTCTGCTTTTTCTTCATCAGAAGAATCTTTGGTGGCTTTGGCACGGGTTAGGCGGGTGATGGCATGACGGGCATGGATAAATTCTTCGGTACGGGTAATATCTGGCAAGCCGACTGTCCAACCAAATTCCACCGCCGATTTCCGTTTGATAGATGCACCACTGGCCGTAATCATGATGCCACACATATCATCTAAGGCGCAGGTGAGCAAGCGGTCAATCACGACATCTGCCGATTTAGCATTTTTCTTCACAAAATCCATAAAATCGGCATTGCCCATCATGCGGGCGGGGTCTAATGCTTTGCACGCCTCGCATAGATGCAATCCGCGTTCTATGGCAAGGTGACGAAAAACGCTGGCGAAAATATGCTTGTTCATATCGCCACTGATGGCATTGACGACATGACGACCATAGCCCTCAATGCCATTTTCATTATAAACAGGGGTAACAATCCCCACTTGGCGCGTCATTAAGCGGTTGCTTTCACTGCCTTCATTATTGAGGGCGTGCATATCCATCACAACACGGGCAGATAGTGATACAGATTTGATATTCATGATGCTTTTTCTCCTTATATAATCAGATAGATTCGTAAAAAATAAAATTAGGCTTGTTCGCTAGACTTACGGTCATAAGATGACGCATAGCCTGTAGCGACCAATAAACTGGCAACGACTTGTGACCCATATTGGCTGATGAGTTCTGCTAGGGCAAGCAGGTCACTATCGGTATAAAAACTGCGTGATTGTCCCGTATCGGATTTCACACTGCCACTTTCACGGGCATAATCATGCAGAAATTTATTGAGTTCGCCAAAAAATTCGGCGGGGTCATGGGCTTGGCGGAGCAGGTCATCGCCCAAACCATAGCGCACCTTGAAGGGATAGATTCTATCTTTGTCACTGCGATATCGTTGCGCCTGTACAGTGCAATCATGAATGACTTTGGCGATATTACGAAAACCTTCATTGGTCAAAATGGGGGTGTAATCGGTTTTATCTGATTGGATATTCATTAATGTATCCTCCACGATACTAAGCGTTAAGAGAGAGAGGCAACTCATATCCTCAATTTTGCTGAAATAATAAAAATGGTATTCATTGACAAATTTCACCCATGCTTGTGGTGTACCGAGTGTGATAAATTCGCGGTATGCGCCCAAGACCTTCAATTCATTCCCCGTGAGGTCTTTTGGACCACCGATTCGGTTGATAAGTTCATAATGGTCGCTGAGTAACTGCTCGGCTTGGATGAGTGATTCATCGGATAAATTGCCAATAGGCAACCAACGCGGTAAGGCAAATATGACCTCATCAAATGGGATTTGGGTGGCAACATTTTTATAAAAATAGCCGACCAACCCAGACATCCATTCCCCCACTTCACCTTCTTCTGGCAGTGGACGATTAAGACGGGTATGTTCTACGACACTACGATAAAAACTGATATGTGCCAATGCGTCTAGTCTGGGGCGCATGGTGTAATTTGAATATTGATACAAATTGCGGGCATGGGCATCATCACGATGTTTTCTGATTTCATCCACCAACCGAGCGAGGCGAATATCATGTGGCAACGGATAATATAAAATCACATCATCCCCGACATTGTAAGGAAGCCCAACTTCTAAATAGCCTGCAAAGGCAAAATAAACATCCAGCCAAAAATTGTCTAATGAGGTGTTATTGAGGTTGCCCGCGCCTGTGGTCATCGAAATACCTTTTACCGTAGAGGGTGCAACCAATGCCGATGCAGTCACCCGCGCCTCTAATTGAAAATCGGTGTAATTGAGGGCGGGTAAAATCTCTTTTTTCCAGAAAAATTCACCTTCTGCTATGGCATTAGATTCCCCATACACCCCAAGAATAACTTCTAGCAATGCTACCGCATTATCCCCCTCATGGGCGTGCCATGCGTGCAAAATGGATGGATAGGTCTTTCGCATGGCAGAACCTTTGCCAAAATACGAACACAGATGCGCCCATACGGGGTAATTTATGGGGCGCTTGGGAGCATCCCCTTCTTGGCGTTCCCCTTTTTGGGGTTTGGTATCCATCAATTTTTGGCGTTCATTACCATAATCAATGAAATCCGCACCGTGTTTACGGGCATTTCGTGGCTCATAATAGAGGCGCACATCCTCTAGTGATGTGCCTTTTTCTACCTCTTTTAACTCGCCCTGAGACAGTGGTTTGTGAATCACGGGCAAAATGGCGGGCAAATGCCCATATTTCCGCGCATAATTGAGCGCATCTTCGCGTTCATAGGGAATATCTATGGCATAGGCACTGCCCATGTCTATAATGCGAATCGTTTTGGCAGATGGGCGGGGCAACTTTTCAAATAAGGTCGCCAATCCCACCGTCACAAATGTAGAACGCATGAGGTCGGTGTCTTTTTCGACATATAACTGCATGTGTGGTTAACTCCTTTCTTTAAGATAATATTGCCAAATATCCAACGAGCGTTGGTCGGCAAGGCGTAACATACGGACGAATAAGTAATAGAGCATCACCTCCTTGGGGTCTTGCACAGTTGATGGGGATAAGTCGTTTTGGGCGCTGTTCACTGCCCGCCCATGCAGGAGAAAATTGGGTTGTAACAGGGGTAGCCATGTGTCAATTTCGGCATCGGTGAATTGACACTCTCTGAGAGCTTGTGCAATGGCATTTTTGCCATCTGCGATGAGATTAAAATCGGCACATGTATCGGCAGACGGGGTATGATGGTGCATGATGGCACGCATGGCAACATTGCGCCACAATTTGTCACCGTTGCTGGCGTGCATCAAAATTTTATGACACGCTTCGGCACTTTCGACGGCATGGTTGCCACGCGACTTATGTTTGAAGGCTAATTTAAAGTCGGCGGGCAAATTACGATTATCGCTATGGGCAAAAATGTTACCATCAGGCGGGACAGTGATAATATGGGCATATTGGCTATTGGCAACATATTTTTGCCATGCGACCATATATTTCTGCCACGGGTCGTTGAGTTTGCCAACATCGTGCAGGGCGACGGTGAGGCGCATCATGCGCTCGCCTATGTCAGGTTGTTTGCCCAATGCCTCACATAAACGGCGCAAGGGATATAAAAATTCATCGCGCAAGGGCGGTTTCATCTGCACATCTCGACCATCCCCAACAATATAGGCATGATACAACCCCGCAATATGTTCATGATAGCGGTCTGCACTATAGCCATCAAAATGGCTGGTGTTTGATTTTTGGTCTGATTGTGTGTCGTCCAACCCCATAACCCCAATAGCACTATCAAAACGCAACCCTATATCACTATTATATCCAATCACATCTGTGTGCGCCACGAACCAGCGATAATTCTTATAAATCTCGACTTTATCTTTGACCTTATACCAGATATAGCGCGTTTCGGTTTGTATATCATCAGACGATTTATCAATTGTCTCGGCGGTGCATCCCATGAGGATAAAATTGGCATCGCCTTGAACCACATTTTCATAAAAACGGGCAATTTGCCCTTTGGATAGGCTGAATGATGGCGCTAAAAATGGGCGTGTGGTGAGGGTTTCATCGGCATTGGGGTCTTTGTGAATATACAACGGCACGGTATTTTGTTCGCGGATAAGTTTGTATACCGAGCTATCATCCCGTTGTGCCATACACTCCAAAATTTCATCCATGCGGGTATGAATCTTGGCAGGGAGCGACTCGGCAAAAATTTTGTCTGCCTCGCCATGTGTTTGGTTGACAAGTTCTTGCTCATTGGCGTATTTCAACACCCGCCCATTAAATTTATCCGATAGTAATACCTGCCATGTGTTATTGCTGATGGTCGCCATCAACTGGTCATCATCGGAATACGGGGTAAAATCAATTTTGGCTTCACCCGTCTTTTTATCCACCCCATACGGCGGACGAAAAACGCGCACATCCCCTGCCCCGCCACGTCTGGCACAACGCCCCGCCCGTTGGATGAGGCTAGAGGCAGGCGCACACTCAGTTAATAACACATCGGCGCTCATATCCAAGCCGACCTCGACCACCTGTGTGGCGATAACAATCATCGGACGAATAGATTTTTCAAAACTTGTATTGCTATCGAGTCCCAATAGCCGATTTTCTTTGGCTTTACGATGTGTTTTGGTAAAGCGTGAGTGGAGCAGCAGCACTTCGATATCTGGCATTAATTCTTCTACCGCCAAATATAAATTTTGAGCGCGTTCTACTGTATTGCAAATGCACAGCGTCTTATGGTGATGATAATTTTTCACCTGTTCGGCGGTAAGTTCTGTGTCATGTGCGTGCCATGTGCGTTGCTGATTTAAGGATGTCACATCTTCAAATAACTCGGGATTATCTTGATTGCCAATAACACGCATATCTAATTCGTTGGCGATGGCATCTACCAACGGCTGTGATAATGTGGCGGTCATGAGGGTAAATCTGGATACTCCTTTGAGCAGTTTGAGCATCGCCAACACCGTTAGCATCATCTGGTTATAGGGATATAAATGCAATTCGTCAAAAATGAGGTAACTGCCCAACATTGCCCCTACGTTGATATTATCCAGCCTGCGCGAAATGCCATACGGAATATTCAAAAAACTGGCGAGTAATTGGTCTACGGTGGCGAGGATCATTTTTCGCTCAAACAGGGTGTCATCTGGGTCATCGCCTGTTTGGATAGACGGTTTCCATTCGCGTTCCCATAAATCATGCTCACCACTTTTATCGTGATAGGCTTTTTTGATAGTGTCATATTGCGCCCCGACCAGCGTTTTGAGGGGTGCGACAAAAATCATGCGCGGTGGCTGGTTATGTGTGTGTTGTTCTTTATCTTGCCAAAATCCTTCTAATACAGGAAATATGCTGGCGCGGGTTTTGCCCGACCCCGTTGGCGCACACAACAAAATATCTTCGCCACGCATATAGGCATCATAAACATCGCGTTGAAATTGATAAGATTCTCGTTCCATGATTAAATAAATCCTTTTCGTTGGGTATTCATCCGTCCATACATCCTTGCCATCCGTTCTGACTCTGCACCGATTTCATCGCGCAAAAAATTGGGTTCAATCACCTCAACATCTGCGCCCCATCCGCGTATCCACGACAACATTTCGCGTGGTTCACTGATGAGCGCCTCCCATTGAATTTTGCCGTTGTCTAAATTGGTGAGTTTTTGCGTGGGATGCCAGCGTGTCTCGCGCAGGCGGTCTAATACACGCAGGTCAAAGTGCAATACGACACGCACAGGCGCACCCTCCCCCACCCAAATCCCCCATGTTTTTTGAAGGGTATTCAGAATGCTGTCTATGGGTTGTGCCTCAAATTTATCTCCTGTGATAAAAACTTTTTCGATACGGTCTAGCTTGAGGGTCATCCACTTTAGCGTATTGCCCATTTGCACATGGCAAATCACATAATTAGAATCGCTCCAAATAGCAGGCTCAAACCATAAGGGCGCAATAACCCATTCATGGGCAGTTGTTTTGTTGAGAGGACGATACGATACCTTCAACCAACGATGTGTTTGCCATGCCTCAACCACTTTTTCAAATAAGTCAGCATCTTGATTATCTGTGTCGGGAATATCAAAATTTTCGGCTAGCCGTGGGTGTAATGCCCGTGCCAAGTCTTGTATCAGATGCTTTACCACAGGCAAGCGATGTTGTTGGGCGCGGACGATACGGCGGATAGATAAATATAACATCCATGATTGTGTGGTGGTGAGGTTAAACGGGCGTTTATAATGTTTTGGATTCAAAAAATAGCGTGTTGCCCGTGCCTCCCCTTCTTGATATATGCCCGTATCATCATCTATGCGATTTATCATTTGGCGTACTGTCTCTGCCGTTATGCCTAGTTCATTTCCCAATTCTCTGCTACTCATCCCATTTGGATGACACCGACATAATAATTCTAATAATTGACTTTCGTTCTTACGTGTGTCTGCCATACTATCATTCCCTTTCGTTTATCTATACTTTTAGTATAAGGATAATCGCAAGGAAATTCATTGCGATAATAAGCAGTTTAGAAAGAGTATCAAATTGTAGTAAGACGGGTTTTAACGCACCTAACCTGAAACGCCGTTTTTGGCGTTCAGCTATGTTGTGATTCTGGGGGAACGTGCTAGAGGGGTATTGCGTGGATGAACTAGAATAACCGTAGCTGGTAGACCGTCTTGTCACCGTCTGACCCCAGCACCGTCTCGCGGGTGGGATTGTAGTGGACAGGAAGCGGTGCAGGGTTGCCCCGCATCGCTATTACCTGCCCCACTGCCCTCTTGACCACATTCAACACAAATTCGTGACGAATGGCGGGTGACTCGATGGGTGTCTCCACATTCCAGAACGCGAGGTCAGCACTATCAAACTCGGCATACTGACTGTTCTCTTGGGTGAAGTCGGGTGCAGAGAGGCGCTCATCCTTGCCAATGCTGTTCATCAATGCCGATTCAAACCCATCCGACTTTTCTGTCAACGCATCTAATCCACTCAGCCCGATGTCACCTGTCAACAATTTGGATGACCGTTGCTTCTTGCTCATGAGTAGAATTGCCCGTTGCTCCATCGTGCCTTCGTAGTACATATACACCACTCGGCATAATTTAGCCGTCTGGTTGAGGCGGTAGCTTCGCGCAGATGCCTGCATCATCGTGGACAGGTTGAAGGTCGGTTCATAGAAGATGATGGTCTGGGCAAACACCAAATCCAACCCCGTTTTCACTAACTCAGGATTGCATATCAATATCTCCATGCCCAATTCGATTTGTCCGTCAATCACCGCCTCGCGGCGCTCGGCATTGATATTGCTCCGTAGGATGTAACTGCATCCACCGGTGTGCTGTTCGAGTAGCCGTT
>Ga0163154_10005526_pt1 | contig 16002 bp, 12 predicted proteins | sample OliLakLV19MP9P1_FD_148649 | JGI IMG/M metagenome (GOLD analysis project Ga0163154, IMG submission 148649) | Freshwater microbial mat bacterial communities from Lake Vanda, McMurdo Dry Valleys, Antarctica - Oligotrophic Lake LV.19.MP9.P1 | ecosystem: Environmental > Aquatic > Freshwater > Lake >... | reverse complement strand
GCTGCTGACCGCCTCGCACTGGTGAGGTCCGCGACGGTCCTCTCCGCCAACACACATCGACGATCGACCCATGCAACCCGACAACCTCCGCGCCATCGTCCAGGACAAGTACGCCGCCGTCGCGCACGGCGAGCGTCTCTCCTGCTGCGCTCCGACGGGCTGCAGCGAAGAGATCAACATGATCGGTGACCTTTACGACGGCGTCGAAGGCTACGTCGCCGACGCCGACCTCGGGCTCGGCTGTGGGCTGCCCGTCGAGCACGCCGGTCTCGCGCCGGGCCAGACCGTTCTCGACCTCGGCGCGGGCGCCGGGCTCGATGCGTTTGTCGCGCGCCGGATCGTCGGCGATGAGGGCCGTGTGCTCGGGGTGGACTTCACGCCCGAGATGGTCGCGAAGGCTCGCGCGAACGCGGCGAGGCTCGGCTACGACAACGTGACCTTCGAGCACGGCGACATCGAAGCGCTGCCGTTCGCGGACAACTCCGTGGACGTGGTGATCTCGAACTGTGTGCTCAACCTCGTACCCGACAAGGCGCGAGCGTTCGCCGAGATGGCGCGTGTGCTGCGGCCCGGCGGTCACTTCTGCGTCTCGGACGTCGTCGCGCGCGGCGAGCTCCCCGCGGCCGTGCGCGCCTCGGCCGAGTTGTATGCAGGTTGCGTCGCGGGCGCGCTCGACGAATCGGACTACTTGGGCCTGTTGCGCGCCACTAGCTTCGAGAACGTCGAGGTCGTCAAAGCGCATCCAATCGCGCTGCCTGCGGGGGTGCTCGCAGTTGGCGACGGCGCGCCGCTCTGGAGCGTCACCGTGCGTGGCCTCCAAACTGCGTCCGTTCCCGCATCAGAGGTGACCCGAGTCTCGCCGCCCGTCCCACACACGCACGCTCGAGATCGCGACGCTCGAGGACCTCGAACTCCTTGACTTGCTGCACGTCCATGATCTCACCTGCTTCGATGCTCTCCAAGGCCGCGACACGGCCCGCGAGCCGGCCCAGTCCACCAGGTCCGCCCTCGACGGTGGTGCGAGAACGAAGCGCGTCGTGCGCGTGCACCCTCGCGCAGCGCACTACCAAAATAGAAGGCTGAGCCCGTTCGTGAAGTTCGAAGTCGGCGTCGGGTTGGCGTCGCGATGCCACGCCTGTAAGTGCCACGTCTCGCCGGGCGCAACCGGCACGGGGCCGAGCGGCTGAGATATGGCAGTGAGGTCGATCGCGAGCACAAACGAGCCGGTCGCCCCCGAGTTCAGGATCTGCCCGGGGCCGACATAGCGGCCGATGTTTCCTCCCAGGCACAGGACGCCGTCGCTATTCGGAACAGGAAAGACGACCGCTGGAGTGCGCGAGGCGACGAAGTAGCCGAACGCTCCGTGCGGCAGTGACTCGCCGATCAGCTCGACGGAGTTGACGCTCAGCACCTCCGTCCCGAAGGCGCGCAGGACCGAGCTGCCACCGGTGCTGTTCGGCACGGTCTGGCAATAGCTGGTGCCGATGGCATGAGGCACGATCACCGACGATCGGAAGGCCGTGTCGGTGCCCGATGGGGATTGAGACCACCCCACGACAACGGACCCATCTGCACTCACGCCAAGCGCTTCAGACCACCCGTATGGCCCCGCGAGCGAACCGAGATCGAGCGCACCGGTGGCCGCGGCCCACCTGTAGGCGTGTATCGCCCACGGCGCGGCGATGCTGGTCTGTCCGACGATGACCGATCCGTCGGCGCTGACCCCTCGTACGTTGCCGGGTATGCCCAGGTATTGAATACCCGTGCTCGCCGTCCAGCGGAACGTACCGCCGGACCAGTCGCCCACCACCACGCTCCCGTCCGCGTTGACGTCGTGCGCCCCAGAGCTCGTGAGGCCCGGCAAGGTGCCGATGTCTTGCATGCCGGCCGACGTCGTCCACCGGAACGCGCGAGTGCTGCCCGCGCTGTCAGTCGAACGTCCTACGATGATCGCGCCGTCGGCGCTGACACCTAGCGCCTCCGCATCCGGACCGCCGAGCGTGCCGAGGTCTTGCATGCCGGTGAGCGCCACATAGCGAAACGCCCGTCGCAGGCCCACACTGGAGCGCGAGTACCCCACCACGGTGGTGCCGTCCGCGCTCAGGTCGTGGGCGACGGCGCCTGTGTCGCCCGGAAGCGTACCGAGGTCCTGCATGCCCGTGACAGCCGTCCAGTGGAAGGCGCGCATCTGTCCGAGTGCGTCGGTCGCTCGACCCACGATGACGGTGCCGTCAGCGCTCACGCTGTGGGCCCGCGAGGTGCTGCCGCCGAGGCTACCGAGGCTCTGCGCTCCGGTTGTCGCGGTCCAGCGAAACGCGTGATTCCCAATCCCCTGCCCCACAACCACGGTCCCGTCAGCGCTCGCGCCGTAGGCAAACCCTGGGGAGACCTGCTCCATGGCGCCCTACGTCTGCGCGTGAAGCGCCGTCGAGAGCACGACTGCGACGAAGACGGCGGCGATTCGGGCGGGCTGCATGGCCCCATCTTTGCACGCGCCGTGCTTTTTGCGCCACTGGCCGCTGCCACCGAGCCTCCGTTCCGGATCGGCGAGAGAAGGCGACGTGCACGTGCAACCCAGGGACCTCTCGGGCATCTTATCGGTCCCATGCCGGATCCGTCCCATGACCTCAGCGACTCGCTCGTCGCGGCGCTCGCAACGCTCGGGCGCGCAGGTCGATTCTGTGCGCGTCGCTACACACCCTCGGACACGCTCGCGCTGGATGTGATCGGCGTCGGGCTTGTCGCCCTACCGCTCACCGAAGCCACGGCCGAGCGCATCGTCGCAATGGCCTCCGTATCGCCGTTCGGCTGGCGCGACCAGACCCTGGTCGACCCGAGCGTACGCTGCTCCTACGAGGTCCCGTCGCAGCGGATGACACTGGATGACGCGCGCTTCGGGCCATTGCTCCGCGCGCAGCTCGCGGCGCTGGGCGAAGAGCTCGGCTTGCCCGACGGCGGTACTTTGGAGGCGCAGCTCGACAAACTGGTGCTCTACGGCCCCGGGCAGTTCTTCAAGGCACACCAGGACACCGAGAAGCGCGACACGATGATCGGCACGTTGGCGCTCGTATTGCCGAGCACCTTCACCGGCGGCGCTGTGCGCGTCGAGCAGCACGGGACCGAGGTCCTCTTCGAGCGTGAGCCGCGCGGTGCGACCGAACTCGAATGGCTCGCGTTCTACTCGGATTGCCGCCACGAGGTGCAAGTGGTCCAGTCCGGGGTGCGCGCCGTCCTCGTCTTCGAGCTCTTGTTCACGCCCGCCGAGGACGCGGCGCCGCCGCCTGAGGCGCGTTCAGCGGCATCGTCGCTCGGCCGCATCCTCGCTCAACGCTTCGATCTAGACGAGGACGGCGCAGTGGAATGCCCCCCCGAGAAGCTCGTCGTGCTCTTGGACCACGAATACACCCGCGCGAGAATCGGCTGGCAGCACTTGAAGGGGCCGGACCGCGCGCGCGCAGAGGCGCTGCGCCTGGCCGCGGCCGAGGTTGGCCTCGCGGCGCACCTGGCACTCGCAGTCGATCACGAAGTCTGGCAATGTGTGCCCGCGAATCAACGCTATCGCCCGCGTCGTGGCGCTTCGTCCGAATCGGAGTACGAGCTCGACTTCCTGGTCGATCGCAACCTGCACCTGACAGCGTGGTGCAGCGGCGGAGCGCGCGCAACACTGTCCGGCGACCTCGAAGTCCAAGCAGACGAGCTCGTGTTCACGCGCCCGACGGACCAAGGCGAGCCCGTACGGTCGGAGTACGAGGGGTTCATGGGCAACTACGGCGAAACGCTGGAGCGCTGGTACGAGCGGGCTGCGGTCGTCCTGTGGCCACTCGACACCGATCACCTCATGCGCGCGCAGAGCTCACCGATCCTCGTCCTGGAGGAGCTCGTGCCCCGCTTCGCCGACGATGGACCGGACGGCGAAGCGGCGCGAATCACGCTGGACGTGCTGCTGGAGCGCTGGGAAAAGCTCGCGCCCAAGAGTCTCACGCCCTCGGAAGAGCTGGTGCTGCTCTCCGTCGCGGACGCGGTGGGCGACGACGAAGCCGCGGCGCGCCTCGTGCGCGAAGTCCAATTCGGGCCGCCGCGCGCCGAGCACATTGCGCCGCTGCTCGCCCTGGCGGCGCGTTACGGCGCCGATTGGGTCGCTGATCGATTGACATGCTGGTACGGAGGTCGCCGCCACCACTCGGACTGGCGCAAGTGCACACCCGATCTCTTGCGCGCATGGATCGCGCGCGGTGGCGCTGACGGCCGCATCATCGCCGCACACTTCGCGAACGGCGCGGCGGCCGACGCGCTTTCCTCGTTGCAGCGCTTGCCGCGCTACGCAGCACGCTCACCCTATGCTGACGCCGCACTCGCGTCGTCCGCAAGAGATCTCGCGCACGCGCTGGAGCTGGCAGCCCTGGCGGGGCACGTCGAGCGCGTGCGCGAGTTGCTCGGGGCGCTAGCGGGCGAGGCCTCGCCGCTCTCACCGCTGCAAGCGGCGGAGGTCCTTGTCGGCGTTCGCGCCGGGCTCGCGCAGGATCCATACGACGCGTCCGTGCTGGGTCCAGCGACGGCGACGCTGCGTCAAGCGCTCGCCGCTGCCCTGGCAGTCCCACCGCGCAGCCCGGTCGATCAGCGGATCGTCGTGCCGATTCCGTGCAAGTGTGAACTCTGTGCCACGCTGCGCACGTTCCTCGGCTCGAACGAACGTGAACTCGTCTGGCCATTGTCGGCCGAGCGCCGACGGCACGTCACCTACTGCTTGCGAGATGCGTGCCTGCCGGTCGACGCGGCGGAGCGCAAGGTGGGCAGTCCGCACAAGCTGGTCCTCACGAAGCGCACCCTCGAGCTCGCGCGCGGCGAGGCGGAGCGCCGTGCAGCCATGGCACGCGCATTGTCAGCGCTCCGTTGATCATGCCCCCTGCGCCCGACGACCTCGAGCGAGCGCGCGTCGCGCACAGCTCACCCCCGGGCGTCGAGCGCCGGGGGAATGGGCGTCGACTTGACTCGAGCGGTCACGGTGGTGAAAATTGGATACGCGACCGCAGCCGCAGTTCCAAAGAAGGCGGGGCCCACAAGTGGGAGTTCAAAGCTCACTTCCCCGGGGGGCACGCACCTCGCGACGTTCCGCGCTGTCGCAAAGAAGTACCCGCGCAAGGCCAAGAGTGAGGTCCTCGCTGACCTCGTGGCTTCCATGCCCGGCAACGAGGGCAAGTGGTTCGCCGCAGCGGGGAACGTCGGCCCCTACGACGAACCGCTTGCGAGCCGTGCGCCCTGTGAACCGAAGACGCTCACCCGCGCAGCACGCGCGCCAGATCTACGCGGCCGTGACCAAACGCGGCAACGCGCTCGATCGCCCGCAAACGACTGGAGCCACTGACGCGCAAATTTTTGGTCACGGAATCGCGCGGCCGGCAACCTAGGGCCATAATGCCGCCCGAAGGTCCCTCGCCCCCGTTCGACGCGACGCAGCTCGCAGCACATACGCGCTGGATGCGAGCCTTGGCCCAGCGCATCGTGTGCGACGCGGCGGACGCGGAGGACCTGGCCCAGGACACTCTCCTGGCCGCGATCGAGCGGCCTCCCGCGGCGCACGGCGGCGACCTACGCGCCTGGCTCGCGGGCGCGGCGCGCAACCTGGCGCGCTTCCAGGCACGCAGCCGCGGGCGGCGCAAGGCCCACGAGCGCGACGCTGCGAGCGTCGCGTACGAACCGCCCGTCGACGAGACCGTCGTCCGCGCCGAGGCGGTGCGCGCGATGCTCGACGCCGTGCTGGAGCTCGACGGGCCGACTCGCACGGCGGTCCTGCTGCGTTATCAGGACCGGCTCTCGTATCGCGCCATTGCGGCGCGCCTCGGGACAACGCCCGAGACGGCCCGCAAACGTGGGTCACGCGGGTTGGCGCTCTTGCGCGCGCGGCTCGTCGACGACGAACGTGGCGGCGATGCGCGCGCCCCGGCGCTGATGACGTTGATCGCTGCGCCGCATCCGTTCGCTCTCAGCATCGCTCCCGTGGCGAACTTCCTCGTGTCCATCAAACTCTCCACCTCGATTGCCGCCGGCGCGGGCCTCGCGCTGCTCCTCGGCCTCTATCTCTGGAATCGTTCGGCGGGACCGACAGGTGTCGTAAGCGAGCGCGCATTTGCCGGGCAGGATGAAAACTCGACCGCGCGAGGCGAGCGCGACGCGAAGGGGCTGCTCGACACGCCAACCATGGGTGCCGCCCGCAACGATGCCGCGACCGCTGTTCCGATGCCGACTTCACCTGTGGCGGCCCGGATCAAGGGGACGGTGCACGACCGACACTCCGGGCGGCCGGTCGTCGGCGCGCTGATCCACAGCGCAACGGTCGAGGCGGCTGTCCTGCGCGGGTGGAACGACGCCGTGTTGACGCGCACGGACGCACTGGGGGCGTTCGAGCTGCCGGACGACACTGCGCTCCCGGACGGGTTCGTCGTCGTCTCACCGACGACGTTCCAGCTGCACGTCGACCGCGCGCGGATCGCCGCGGGTGGCGCACTCGCTTTGGAAGTCATGGGGCTCGGATCCGCGACGGTGCGCGCGATCGCGGCCGACGGCGCGCCCGAGCAGCAAGCAGAGATCGAGTACAGAATCGAGCCGGTCGCGGCCTCCGACGCCCAGCTCTGGGGTTGGCGGCGCAGCATGACCGCCGGCCGGACGGATGAGGAGGGCACACTCGATGTGCGTGGGCTGCCAGTCGGGACGCCGCTTCAATTCCAGCTGAAGGGCGAATGGCGCAGCGGTGTCACCGCCCTCGTCGATCCGGGCACGCGGCACGTCGACGTCGTCGTCAGCCGCTCAGCGACCTGCTCGGTCCGCCTGCGTTGTGTCGACCCGGACGGGGCACCGGTCGGCGGCGTCTGCGTTCAGTGGCGAGGCACCGCGATGGACCGAGACTTTGCACCGGACACTAATGCCGAGGGTGTCGCGCATCTCTCGGGATTCATGCCGGGACGCGGCGCGATCGTCTTCCGGAATCGCGCATGTGCGCCGTTTGTCGCCGTCGCTGTGACAGGGCCCACTCAGGATCTGGGTGACATCGTCATTCCAGCGCTCGTCGAGCTGAGCGGCGTCGTCGTCGCGGCCGACGGCGCGCCAGCCGCCAGGGTCTACGTGACTCCAGTGCAGTTCGGGATCGCTGCAAAGCACGTCTCGACTGACGATAGTGGGCAGTTCCAGACAACGGTCGCGGACGCACCCTTGGTATTGCTTGCGGCGACCGAACGGTGGCACGGCGGGATCGGCGACGTGTACTCGGGCTCGCCGAGCGGCCGCCTCGATGTCGAGCGCCCCACGAGCGGCTTGCGCATCGTGCTGGCTGCCAGCGCGCAGCGACTGGCGGCCAGATTGCCCGCCGGCGCGAGCACCGAAGGCGTGGTGTACAGCGCATTCGACATGACACCAGCCGTCGATTGGGTGCCGCCGCAGCCGCGGGTCAAGGGTGCACCTCAGTCGATGGGGCACGAGCAGGGAATTGTCGTCACTGCGCTCCTTCCGGCGGGCACTTACGACCTGGTCGTGCGCCATCCCGAGTTGGGGACCGGCATCGCGGCCGCATTGCCGACGAGCTCGACACCGCTCGAAGACGCACCCCTCGTCACCTTTGGGAACGGCATGCTCGCGGTGGAGCTGACCGACACCACGGGCACGCCGGCCAGCGGTGTCGTTCTTGTGAATCACTGCGACGACGAAGTCCCGCGCACGGGCCGACCGTTCCCGATCGCGGCGCGTGGAGCCATTGCGCTCGAGCCAGGGAGCTACCGGGTGCGAGCCGAAGTCGCGGGTGAAGCCACCCAGCGCTAGGTCCATGTGCGCGTGTTGCCCGGCTCGAACACGAACGTACGGCTGGACGCGAGCGCGCCGGCCACGCTGTTTGGGCGTGTGACACGAGCTGGCGCGCCCGCCGCGTTTCTGCCGCTCTCGACACAGCGCAGCGATCCACCGACCAACCTCTCATGGTCGGCGGCGACCGACGCCGACGGCCGCTTCGAATTCGAGCCCTTGGTCGCGGGCTCGTATCGCATATGGTCGTCGCAGCTGTTCGTGACCAACGTCGTTCTGATTGCGGGCGAGCTTGATGAGCTCGTGATCGACCTCGCAGGAACCTCGACGGAGGTCGAGTTCCGAGCCGAGGGTGTCGAGCTGGATGGGCTCGAGTCGGCTCGTGTGTGCCAGCTCGGCGTCACACCCGAGGTGTACACGATGTTGCGCCGGGTCGGCCCGGGACGCTTCTCGGGTCCATTGCCGAGCGGCCGACTGCTCTTCGCGCTGGAGGTCGCGGGCTTCAGTGTCGGCGACGCTCTCGTAGCTGTCTCGGACGCGGCCGCAGGCGCGGCGCACGTCGTCGTCGACCTGCCTGCCACGGGAATCGCCCTGCACGGCGCCCCCGGCAGCGCCGTCGCGCCCCCGCCCGTCGCGCGGCTCGTGTCGATCGGTGGGCACGCGCACTTGTCCTCCTGGGGCACACCATTCGCGCTCGCCGAGAGCGCCACGGACGGCGAGTTGCAGTGGCGCTTCGTCCCCGCCGGTGCCCTCGTCGAGCTCGACGGGGTCGGCGCCTCCGGCGGGCGACACACGGTCACCGTGCGGGTCGGCGAGCTCGGCTTGACCCGCGTGACTTGGTGACCGCGGCGGAGCGCGTGAGCGCTGAGCGCAACGACGAGCCGCAGAGCACGCCTCGGGTCAATCTGGAACAGACACCTTCACCCATCGTGGGTATTTCCCACATTCCCACTGGCCCACTGTGGCGGAATGGTCGACACTTTGGCCATGTCCAAGCGAGTCACCCAGACGAAGAACATCGACTCGAAGGGTCGCCTCACCCTCGGCGAGGCCTTCGCCAACCGGACGGTGATCGTGGAGAACCGCGGGAACGAGATCGTTGTCCGCTTGGCCCGTGTGATCCCCGAAGGCGAGGCGTGGCTCTACGACAACCCCACCGCTCTCGCTGCAGTACGCCGCGGACTGAAGCAAGCAAGGTCTCGAGAGCTCTCCGACGGACCGGATCTCGCCAAGGCGGCCAAGCTTGCCGAAAGACTCGGGGGTGACTGAGCATGCCGTTCAGGCCGCGCTGGACGGACGAAGCCGCGACGCAATTCGAGAAGCTGCAGGCTGCTGCGTCGATATCGGCCGAGAAGCGCGCGACGAATCCTAGAGCGAAGGCATCGAAGGCCGAGGGTCTGTTCAAGAAAGTCGAGAAGTGCGTACGCCTGTTGCTCGGTAATCCGCGACACCCGGGCTTGCAGACGCACGAATACCACTCGATCGCTCATCCGTACAACGAGGACGGAAAGGTGTTCGAGGCCTACGTCCAGAACCGCACGCCGGGCGCCTACCGCCTCTTCTGGTGTTTCGGACCTGATAAGGGCGACATCACCATCATCGCCATCACGCCGCAACCCTGACGACAGCTTGCCTGACGAATGCGGCTGAATAAGCGGATACCGATACCGAGCCCGCGCAATCGCCACCACATAGCATCGACTCAACCAAGATCCAGTCCAGGACGGAACTGGTGGCGTTTGCGCGGGCTCGGTACCGTCAGGTGGCGTTTGCGCGGGCTCGGTACCGTCAACATCGGTTGCTCCGCCTCAGATCCGATTGCTCTGACCGAGGATGCGCGCGAGCGTCGCCGCCAGCTCGTCCAAAGCGGCTGGCGGCAAGGTGACGCGCAGCTCCAGGTTGCCGCTCGCGTCCTTCTCGGCGCAGGCGCGCAAGCGCTCCCGCAGGCGATCTTCCACCGCGCGCGTCGTCGGCGACGCCGAACTCGGCGGGAGCGCCTCGCCGAGGAGGCGGAAGGCAGAGGTCAAGAGCTCCCCACCCGCGTCGGCGAGTCGGCGGCGCTCCGCGACGGCGTTGCCTTCGCGCTCGCTGTCGCGCGCCATGCTTTCGTCCGACGGCGCGTCGGGCCGGCGCCCCAGCAGCACCTCGAGGCGCCGCTTGAGTTCCTCCGTGCTGGATACGAGATCGACCGCGTCGACCTCGGAGTCGGAGTCGAGCGCGGCCAAGAAGAGGTCGTGCTTGGCGGAGAGCGTCGACAGCAGGCTCTCCTCGATCGTCTCCTCGGTCACCAATAGATAGACCTGAACCTTACGCTTCTGGCCCATCCGGTGCGCGCGCGCGATGCGTTGCTCGAGCACGGCAGGGTTCCACGGCAGGTCGACGTTCAACACCGTATCGGCGCACTGCAAATTCAACCCCGTAGAGCCCGCGTTGGTCGTGAGGAACAACCGGCATTTTGGGTCTTCGTGGAAGGTCTTGACGAGCTGTTGGCGCTTCGCCTGGGGTACCTTGCCGTCCAGCCGCGTGAAGCCCAGGCCGCGCCGCTCGAGCAGTGGCTGGATCGCGTCGAGCATGCGCGTCCATTCCGAGAAGAGCACCACCTTGCGGTCCTCTCCCCTACCGGTCGCAAACAGCTCGTCGAGGAGCTCCTCCAGGCGGTCCATCTTGCTGGAGTACCCTGGCAACTTGCGGTCGACCAGGAACGTCCCGTTGGCCGTCATGCGGCAACAGAGCAACGCCTTGCGCAGGCGTAGGAGGTCCATCTCGCTGATGAATGGCTTGTTCACGATGGAGCTGACGACGCGCATGTGCGCGCCATGCAGCTCGACTTGCTCGTCGGTCGGCTCGATGCGCACGATTTCCGTCGTGCGCGGCGGGAGGTCTCTGAGCACCTCCGCGCGGGTCCTCCGCAACAGCACCGGCGCGAGTCGCGCGCGCAAGTCCGCGAGGTTCTTGTAGCCGAGCACGCGACCGCGGTCGTCCACGACGCGGTGACGGTGATGGAAGCGATACTGCGGCCCGAGGCGCCGCTCGTCGACGAACTCGACGACGGAGTGCAGCTCCTCGAGCCGATTCTCCAGCGGCGTGCCGGTCAGCACGAGCGCGAAGCGCGAGCGCAAGCCCTTGATCACGGCGCTCGTCTTGGACTCCCAATTCTTGATGCGCTGGCCTTCGTCCAGAATGATCAGGTCCCATCCGACGCGCTCGATGGCCAGCACGTCGCGCAGGACCTGCTCGTAGTTGCAGACGGTGAAGAAACACTCGTCCTCGTAGAGCTGCGCGCGCTCGGCGGCGCCGCCCAGGACGAGGCGCACGGGGCGCCCGCTGAAACGTGCGATCTCCGCGCGCCATTGGGCTTTGAGCGAGGCCGGCGCGATGACGAGCACGCGCTGGATGCCGGCGACGCGCGCCAGGAGCTCCGCCACGCCGATGCCCTGGATCGTCTTGCCGAGGCCCATGTCGTCGGCCAAAACCGCGCGCCCCGCGCCGACAGCAAAGGCGATGCCGTCGAGTTGATAGGGCAGGAGCTCGACCGACAAAAGTTCCTTGCGCAGCGGATGCCGCGCGGGGTCGCGCCGGATCTCGGCCACGAGCGCCGCCACGTGCTTCTTGAAGAGGCGCGCTTGCAGCTCCTCGTCGGCGTCAGGATAGATGACGACGTCGTGGCCCAGCTTCTCGATGCGACCGAGGCGCTGGACGAGGTCTTGTTCGTCCTCGATCGGGCGCCCGTCGATGGGGCGCAGGATGCGCTCGATTGCGGGATCCAGCCCATCGGGCCGCAGGAGGCGCAGCTCCGCGACGTCGCCGTAGCGCACGTGCAGGGCGATGTGGCGGCGGCGGTAGGGTCGTCTCAGTTGCGCCGCGGTGAAGCGCCCGCGCGCCTTGCGCAGGACGTGCAGCACATGCTTGCAGGTCCCGAGCCCGTTCTTGCGGAAGTCCGGGCACGTGCAGAAGGCCTCGCCGCGCTCGGTGCCGCGCAGCGCGACGCGGTAGGTCTTGCCGGAGGCCTTGTTCGTCACGGCGTAGTCGGTCCATGGCCGCGAGGCGTCTTCCGCGCGCACGGTCATGCGCTCGGTGCGGGCGCGCTCCTCGCGCTCTGCGAGCGCGCTCTCCACTAGCTCGTCCTCGCTGAGCGATTCGGCCGGCACGCGCTCCGTTGGCGCGGCGGCGAGGCCGAGCGCGGTCTTCTCCTCGAGCACGAGCGAGAGCACCGCGCCGACGTGCTCACACGCCGTGTCGCACGCGGAGCAAGTGCTGGTGAGCCGCTGGGCCTTCTCCGACGTCAGGCCGAGCGTGACCACCGCGCCGTGGAGCTCTGCGCGCAGACGACCCGGGTCGAGCTGCACGGCGTCCACTCCCAGTTCCAGCGCTCCCCCCGCGCGCAGCAGCGCCTCGCCGCGCGCGCCGAGGTGGCGTAACGCGGCCTGGTACGTCAAGCGCGAGAGGTGGTCACGGAGGGTCAGCGCGCGGCGCGGTGCGGTCGACTTCTGGGGCATGGCTCTCGGGGTCGGGGTGACTTCCCCGGGGCCATGGGATACCCGAGCGCGGGGCCTCGCACCAGCGCGCGCGGCCGCGATTCAGCATCGGCGCGCGTCAGAGGCAGAACGACAGCACCAGCGAGTTGGACAGGTGCGGTGCCGCGTCGCCCATGTAGGGCACCGCGAGGAGAGCGCCCTGATTGCTCTGCCTTGGGTTGCGGTTGCGGTTGCTGTTGCGGTCGAGTAGTCGAACACCCGCCGCGACACCCGCTACGTCGCCGGAAGCCTTCCACTCGACGAGGTAGACATGGCGCCCCACGCAGAGCACGCCATCGACGTGGCTCGCGGCCCTCGATCCCTTGGTGCTGGCGGCGCTCGCCGGAGCTCGCGAGCAGCTCCGCGAGCCGGCGAGCGACCTCCCTCAGCGCCTCAGTCTCGGGCGGCGGCATCATGGTTCACTCAATATCGCCACTTTACCCATGGGTCTATCGAGCGATTTCAGGCTCTGCCCGAAGCTCAGACGTCAGCGCCAGGAGCGCTCGAGTTGCGTGGAAATGAGGAAACCGGAGAGCGCCGCGAGGTGCGGTCCATCGGTCAGTCGATTCTGATACTGACGGCCGCGAATCCGACACCTTCGAGCGTCTTCTGCCTCCGCGTCTGCATCCGAGCGAGGACGGGGACGAGGCCATCGCGGTAGTCGTACACCCTTGCGGCGTTCTTCCCGTCGTGCGCGCGGAGGATCCGCCCGGCGTACTGGATGACCTTCCCCCTGAACGAGATCGGGAACGCCAGCACGAGCGTGTCGAGGCGTGGGAGATCGAAGCCCTCGCCCACGAGCGCGCCGGTGGCGACAACAAGCACCGGCTCATCCGGGCGCGCAGCGTTCAGTTCAGTGACGCTTGCGAGGCGCTCCTTCTTCTTGACGCCGCCGTGCAACGCGATGGGTCGAACTCCAGCGGCCTCGAGGATCGCCAGGAGACGATCGAGGTGCTCGCGCCACTCCGTGAGAACGATGCAATTCCGCCCTTGCGCCGCGGATTCGAGGACATCCGCGCAGACTTGTCGATTCCGCCCCTCGTCTTCAGTCAGCGCTCGATAGAGCGCTTGGATCGGCGCGTCGTCTCCGAGTCTCGGGTCGAAGTTGGTCTCACGGACGACGAGCTCGCGCTGCAGCGACTCGGTTTTCGAGTCCGCCTGAAAGCGGTGACGGATCGGGCCGCAACGCATCATGATCAGCTCTCCGAGCCCGTCGCGCCGGTACGGCGTCGCGGTCAAGCCCAAGACGAACCGAGCCGCGGCCTTGCGGAGGACGCCATCGAACGAGACCGCCGGGACGTGATGGCACTCATCGATGACGATCTGTCCGTAGTCGGCGAATACGTCGCTGGCCGCCTCGGATTGGAGGCTTTGAAACATGGCGAGATCGACCACGCGACTGCGGCGCTTGCGCCCGCTTCCGAGCTGTCCGATCTCCTTGGAGGTCAGTCCCAAGCAGCGTTCCAGCTCCAGGCGCCATTGGTCGAGCAGCGGCTTGCGATGGACCAGCACCAGCGTCGGTACGCACCGGTCTGCGATCACCGCGCACGCCATCCGCGTCTTGCCACTGCCAGGGGGCGCGACGAGGACACCCTCGTCGTGCCGCAGCAGGTCGCGCACCGCCGCGTCCTGCGCAGGCGACAGAGATTCCTCGAGGCGCAACACGACCCGCTCTGGGCAGACTCGCGCCTCTTCCACGTGCAGTCGCGAGCCGACTCCTCGAACGACGGACTCGAGCGGGTCCAGGACTCCTCTCGGCAGATGGAGGTGCGTCAAGTCCTCTTCGTAGCAGCGCACGAAGCGTGGTGTCCCGTAGACCGACAATCGCAGCTTCTGTCGCTTGTGGAACTCCGGATTGTGCAGGCAAGCGAGGTGCTTGATGCGCGCGAGGAGCGACGGCGGCAGGCCTGAGCGCTCCACCGACAGTCGCGCTCCCCGCACGCAACGGATCGATTCCGGCGCGGGCGCCTCAGGCGCGGAGCGCCCCCACCGCGCTGGGATCAGCGCCCCTTCGACTCCCACTTGCATCGGCGGCAGCTCGTCCAAGAGCGCCTCGAGCACCTCCGGCGTGAGGCGTCTCACGAGGCTGAGGCCGCGCCACGGATCGGGCCACGGTCGGAGCTCGCGATCGATGAACTCCGTGTTGCCGAGCGCGCGCGCCTTCTTCTGCAATGGCAACGCGATCAGGTTGCCGAAGCCGCCCTTCGGCATGAAGTCCTGGTTCGGGAAGAGGCGGTCGTAGCTCGTGAGTTCCAGCTCGCCTCTCGCGATCATCGTCTCGCGCAAGAGGCTGGTCCCGAGGCGTCGTGCGCGGACCGCCGGCACCGGACGCGTGAAGAAGATCCAGACGTGTCCGCCCTGCCCGGAGCGAGACCGTTCGAGGTAAGCGGGGACGTGCCATCGGTCGGCCGCCTCGAGGAACCCCAAAGCATCGGGCGCCCACGTCGGCCCGTCGAAGTCGCACGCGAGGATGTGGCACGTGTCGTCGGTTAGGAGCGGGTAGAGGCCGACGACGTCTTCTCCGGCGAGATGCCGGTAGAGCACTTCGTCGGTCATTGGGAGGTAGTCCTTGGCATCGCGCCCCGAACGACCGCGCACGGCCGGCGAGTATCCCGTCTTGCCGCTGCGCTCGTCGCTCCAGCGACGCGCGTACACGTCCTCGCGGCCGCGGAAGAGCGCTCTGAACAGCGCGATCTTGTCCTGCACCGGAGATCGGCTGTGCACCTCGGGCAGCGGATCGTCCTCCGGAAAGAGTCGAGCCGTGTCGACGTCGGGCTCCGAGAGCACGTTGGGCGGCAGGCCAAGCATCCCTCGGAGACGCACGACTTCTGCGCGGAGCCGTTCGTTCTCTTCGCGCAGGTCTGCCGTCGATGAGTCGTGTGCTTCAGCGTGGATTGCGTCGGCGCCCGGATTCTCGCCATCCATGCCGGGCGGATGTTTCGATTGGCCAGTCATCGTCGATCCTGGTGCGAGCACGAGTTCTGGGCCGTCGCGTGCGTACCTGTCTCCGTCGCCATCTCCCCGAGGCCAACGACCTTCTCCACACCGGTGGCCGAGAAGCCTGTATAGGCCGAGCGGCGCTTTAGGTACGCGAGGCTAACGCTCATCTGGCCCTCCGAGGCGCTCGAGCTCGGTGGGTACGATCATGTTCCAACGGCGTTGCAGCGTCCCTCCGCGCCGTCCGCGGTCGAGGTATTGGGGCGAGCCGGGCACGTGCTGCGCGTGGCGCTCCAGCACGTCGTCCGGCACGTGGAAGACCTCACGCGTGCGCTCGAGGAACCAGCCCGTCGCCGCCCATAGATTGGCAACGCCGTAACGCTCGAGCACATCCGCGAGGAGATCGAAGTCGAGCGTCGGGAATCCGGCGGCGGACTGCATGAGCTCCTCGAGTCCGCCAACGAGCCGCGGGCGTCGGAATCCCTCGACCAGGGTGCGCTCGGGTCCGGTGGTCTCGAGCAGGCGTTCTCGCCGCTCGACCTTGCGGGTCCCGACCTGACGGAAGTCGCGCTCCATCATCGGCGCGGGTACGTCGAGGAACCGCACGGCCGTCCCGTCGAGCACGATCGGGCGGCGGCGCTTCGAGGTGTAGGCGGTGCACACGTTCCAGACCGAGTGCGCCGCCCCGAGCAGCTCGAGCGCAGCGTGGTGCGAGAACACCGCGTCCGGCCGCGCCGCGGCCGGACGCGGTGTTCTCGCACCACGC
>Ga0163154_10005523_pt1 | contig 16004 bp, 10 predicted proteins | sample OliLakLV19MP9P1_FD_148649 | JGI IMG/M metagenome (GOLD analysis project Ga0163154, IMG submission 148649) | Freshwater microbial mat bacterial communities from Lake Vanda, McMurdo Dry Valleys, Antarctica - Oligotrophic Lake LV.19.MP9.P1 | ecosystem: Environmental > Aquatic > Freshwater > Lake >... | reverse complement strand
AACGCCGTGAACGAATCACGGCCCCAGCGGCCCCGAGCCTGGAACTCGCCGAGCTGGGGCTGGGCGAGACGCTGGTGGCCGCAACATCCGTGCACGTCGACCATGCTCGCCAGACTTTCGTCACCTCCGTCACCTCCGTCACCTCGCGTGCAGGAGGTATGGAACACGGAGGTCATGGAGGACATGGAGAAGGAAGCGAGCCAGTCATGTTGGTGAACGGACACGATTGGCTGTGATGCTGGCATCACGGGGCTGGCATCACCGGGCCGGTGCCGTTCGCACCCTTGCCTCTTCCTCCATGACCTCCATGACCTCCATGACCTCCATGACCTCCATGTCCTCCGTGCTCCATCCTTCCTGCGCGCGACGCGAAGGACCTCGTCCATGGAGATCCGTGTCACTTCGGTCTTCGCTCACGTGGGCGAATCGCCGTTCTTCACGGCGACCGGCGTCGCCGTACGCCGAGCTGGGGCTCGGCGAGACGCTGCGGGCGTGATTCGTTCACGGCGTTGGGTGGCACCGCAACTCGCGCCTGAGCCTCCGGCTCGCGCGTGGACATTCGGGGCAAAAAGGAAAGCCCCCCGGCCGAAGCCGGGGGGCGAAGAGATCAGTCATTCAATTCGACGAGTCGAGTTGAATCGGTTGTCCGATCAGTTGATGGTCAGCGTGCCCGTTCCCGAGCCGCTGAATCCACCGATACGGAGAACGACGACCTGACCCGGAGTCGTGCCGAGGGTCAGCTCCGACTGGAGGCCGCAGAAGTCATCGTTGCACCCGAGGATGGTGCCGGAGCAGTCGCTGTACGCCGCCACGCGGGTGTCGTAACCCGAATCGCAGAGCGAGAAGGTGTGCGAACCAGCGGTCGCGGTGAACGTGAACCAGATGTCGTTCACGAGGGCGAGACCGAAGCCTTCCTCGCACGCGGCCGGCAGGGCCGGACCACTGGTGGTTGCGCCGATCGTCGAGAAGGCGTTGGCCCCAGCGAAGAGCTGGATGGCGTCCGCGCACTCGTCGTTGGCCACACCGCCACCACCACCGCAGTTCGCGAGGGCGGAGTTCACGCAGAGGCCGTCCCACGAGGTATCGCAGCAGAACGCGTCAAGGGTGCAGACGATCTCGCAGCAGGCGAGATCGGTGCAGCCCGGGCCGCCCGTGGTGAAGCAGTCGTGATCCGAAGCCGGGCAATCGAACACCGGGGGCTTGCAGTTCTCGACGCAGGAAAGGCTGAGCTGGTACTCGTTGGCGCCGCCGCCGCAGGGGAAGCCGTCGAAACCGTTGGCACCGGCAAAGAGCCAGTGCTCACCGGCATCAAGGCAGACCGTGAGCGATGCCGTGCCACAGAACGCGGTGAGAGCGAACGGGTCGATCGCAGTCGCAGTGGCGCAGTCGATGCTGTTGATCACACCAAAGACCATCGGCAGGTTGCTCGACATCGAGAGGGTGATCTCGGTGGGAACAGCCAGGTTGATGCGGTACCAGTCGGTATCGCGAGTGCCGAGGTCGGCCCACGCGTTGCCGCAGATCACGTCGCCGCAGGCGAGGTCAGTCCAGAAGGACGGATCGCCGCCGCTGTTGCAACCACCGTTGGTGTCGAAGCCGCAATCTTCGCCTTCGGAGATCGCGCCGTTGTCGCAGGCGAAGTCGCAGGACGGGGGTCCGCAGAGAGCGAAGGCGCCATTGACGCAGATGCCATCCCACGCCGTCTGGCAGCAGAACGGATCAGCCGCGCAGACGAGCTCGCAACAGGCGATGTCCGAGCAGCCGGGGCCGCCCGTGGTGTAGCAGTCGTTGGCAGCAGCCGGGCACTCGAGACCCGGGCACTCGCCATACGCGAGGCCAAGAACGCCGTTGCCGGCGCCGGCAAAGCCACCGACGCGGATCAGGTACTGCGTTCCCGAGCTGGCCGGGAAGGTGATCTGCGAGGTGAAGCCGGTGCAGCTCGGACCATCATCATTGCAGGCGATGAGGTTTCCATCGCAGGCGTCGTACACCGCAAGGCGGGTGTCGAAGTCAGCGTTGTTGCAGGTCGAGATGCAGAGGGTGTTGTCCTCGGTCGAATTGAACGTGAACCAGACGTCGAAGAAGATGTCGGTGCCGAAGCCCTTGTCGCAGCCCGGATCGAGCGGCGGGAGGCTGGTGGTGGCGCCGAAGGTCGAGAAGGCGGTGTCGCCGATGAAGATCTCGATGCGACCTTCGCACTCGTCGTTCGACGGCGGGTCGACGCAGAACTGAGTGGCCTCAGCCACGCAGATGCCGTCCCAGGCCGTTTCGCAGCAGAACGGATCGACCGAGCAGACGATCTCGCAGCAGCCGGCGTCAGAGCAGAACGGACCACCCTCGGTGAAGCAGTCGTGATCCGAGTTGCCGCAGGCAGCCGGAGTGCACTCGCCACCGCAGGTCAGGGTGATCTGGTACTCGTTGTTCCCACTGTCGCAGGGGAAGCCTTCGAAGCCGTTGGGAGCGGCGAAGAACCAGTACGTGCCGGCCGGGAGGCAGGCCGTGAAGGACGCGGTGCCGCAGAGGCCCGAGACCGCGAACGGATTGAGAGCAGTCGCGAGGCTGCAATCGGGGACTCCGCCCGTGTCGACGATGCCGATGACCATCGGCAGGTTGTTGGCGATCGAGAAGGTGATCTCGGTGTTGCCCGGTCCGAGGGTGATCTCGTACCAGTCGGTGTCGCGAGTGCCACCAAAGGCCCACGCGTTGCCGCAGATGGTCTCGCCGCAGGAGATGGAACCGAACGGAAGTCCACCGTTGCCGGAGCAGTCAAGACCGCACTGAGCCTGAGCGGCGCCAGCGCAGAGGCCGTCCCACTGCGTGTCGCAGCAGAAGGGATCCTGGCCGCAGATCAGAGCCTCGCAGGCCGCGTCGTCGCAGCCGGTCTGAGGACCAGCGAAGCAGCAGTTGCTGACACCCTGGGGCGGGCTGTTGCAGCCGCCGTTGGTGTCGGTGCCGCAGGGCTCGCCTTCAGCCGTCGCACCCGGGTCGCACTCGAAGGGGCACGCGGGCACGTCGCAGTTGGCCTGAGCAGAGCCGACGCAGATGCCGTCCCACTGCGTGTCGCAGCAGAAGGGATCGAGGGCGCAGACGAGTTCGCAGCAGGCGATGTCGGTGCAGCCGGGTCCGCCTGCGGTGAAGCAGTCGTGATCCGACGGCGGGCACAGGCCGCCACCACCGCAGTAGGTGCCGTTGGCATCACCGCAGTTGGCGTTGGCGGAGGCGACGCAGAGGCCGTCCCACGAGGTGTCGCAGCAGAACGCATCGAGGCCGCAGACGATGTCGCAGCAGGCGAGATCGGTGCAACCGACGCCGCCAGTGGTGCAGCAGTCGTGATCGGAAGCGGGGCAGAGCGAGGCGGGGCAGGCGCCCCAGTTGGCGAGCAGTTCGCCGAGGTCTGCGCCATCGACGCCATCGCCGCCACCGACGAGGTCGGAGCAGGTGCCGGTCAGGCCCCAATCCGAGAGAAGGGCGCCGAGGTCGGCGCCGTCGACCTGAAACAGGCCGTCTCCGTTATCGAGATTCGCGGGGCACCCGGGGGTGCCGCACCCGCCGCCCGCGAGGGCCGAGGTCGCGATCGAAACGCTCGCAGCGAGTGCGAGCCCGGTACACATATAGCTCATGAAAAATCGATTCTTCACAGAGGTCTCCTTCCAGAAGACAGTTTTGAAAACAGCGAAGCACTGAACATCAACTGATCAGCACTGGCAACCAACACTGGCAATCAACACCGGCAATAAACACAGGCAATAAACACTGGGCGATACGAACGCCCGGGACCCGGTGAGGGGCCATCGGATCCCAATGAGATATGGAAGAGTTCCAGTTCTCCCACCCTCCAGCGGAAGAGTCTACCTTCGGCCTCTCGCCTCGGAAGCGCAAAAATCGTTCTCTTCAGCCTATTCCGGGAGATGGGGCTCATCTCCCCGCACCCTCTCTACGCCAGCGCGGGTCCGAGGGATCCCGAAGCCCCGAGCTTTCCCAGAGTCCGGAATCCGCGACCGGAGACTCCCTCAATGGGTCGGCGTCTGCAAGGGAGCCGAACCGCATCCGTCGAGGGCGAACTCGACACAGAGTCTGTCCCACGCCTCGATGCAGCACTCGGGCACGACCCGACAGACCGCATCGCAGCAGTCGACGTCCGTGCAGCCGGGAGCGCCGACCGTGGCGCAGTCGTGATCGGACGGCGGGCACTCCAGCGGCCCGTTTCCACAGAGAACCGCGCAGAGGGTCTGGGACGCTTCGGCGCAGATGGCATCCCAGGCCTCCTCGCAGCAGAACGGATCGCTCGGGCAGAGGGTCGCCATGCACTCCGGGTCGTCGCAGCCAGGGGTGCCCTGGGGGGCGCAGCAGGTACTCAGGGCGGCGCAGGTCGTTTGAGCCAGAGCGACGCAGCCGGAGTCCCACGCTCCGCTGCAGCAGAACGCGTCGATTGCGCAGACCAGTTCGCAACAGCCGAGATCCGTGCAGCCGGGTTCGCCCGGCGTCAGGCAGTCGTGCTCCGCCGGTGGGCAGGTTTCGCCGAAGCAGAGCGAATACGCGGCGCTGACACAGATCTGATCCCACGCAAAGGTGCAGCAGAACGCATCGACCAGGCAGACGACCGTGCAGCAGGTCTCGCGCTGGCAGCCGGGCCCGCCCACCGTCACGCAGTCGTGATCGGACTCGGGACACTCCGGAGTTCCCGGGCAGGGACCCCATGAGGAGAGCAGGATCCCGACGTCGGCGCCATCGACGACCCCGTTGCCGTCGAGGTCGGCGGGTCCGGAGAGACTCCAGGCGGTCAGCAGGATTCCAACGTCGGCCCCATCGACCACGCCGCTGGCGTCGAGATCGCTCACGCAGGGCCGAGGTGGTCCAGGTCGCGTCGCTTCGGCGTGGCCCGCCATCCACGCGAGGGCCAGCGCACACGCGACCGAAGGAATAAGCCGCCGTGTGAAATCAGTTGTTCCGACTTGCATCGTCCGCTCCTCCCGGTCCAGACAGTACCCGTTCACACTCCCGCTAGGATCGCCGCGATGCGCCCTTCCCTCAACTCGCTCGTTCGCATGGACCGTCACCGATTCTCCCTCGTCGCCGTTTTCGTGCTCGCGTCCTGTGCCGGCATTGCCGCGGCCGCGGCCGCGGTCGCGCCTGCGCCCCCAAGCCGCCCGGCACCGCCCGCCCGCGGCGAGGCCGCGCCTCCCGTCGAGGCCACGCCGGAGGCCGAAGCCGCGGCCCCGATCCGACTCGATCCGCCTACCTGGGACTTCGGGTACGTGGCCCCGAAGTCGGTCAACAAGGCCGAGTTCAAGATCTGGAACATGAGCGCGGCCGAGATCGAGATCGCCGCGGTGGCGGCGAGCTGCAAGTGCACGACGTTGGTCGACATCGCCGGCAAGAAGATCCCCCCGGGCGGGTTCGTGACCCTCGAAGCCCAGCTCGACGCCGCCGCGTCCGTGGGTGTGAAGGGAGCCAGCGTCAAGGTTTTGATCGACGGGTTCCCGCGGGTCAGCGAAGTGTTCATGCGTTCCGAGGTGACGCTTCCGATCCGCGTCGTCCCCGGATACATCAACGCCATGGCGGGCAAGGCCCAGAAGGGGAAGCTGGTGGTCGAGTCGATCGACAAGAAGCCCTTCCGCATCTGCTCCGCACACGGGCATCCCCCGCAGATCGATGGATTCGACCCGGAGACCGATCAGCTTCGAGCGCGATACATCCTCCATTACGACCTCGAAGCCTTCGGTGCCGACGAGCTGCCGCGCTACTGGATCATCGAGACCGATCGCGAAGATTGCCCGGCGGCGGACGTGCTGGTGCGGCACGACACGCTCCGCCTGAAACGGGGGATTCGCGGCGTCAGCGACATGAAGCTCTCCGCAGGTCGGATCGACCCGGGGGGCGAGAGTCTGATCGAAGTCGAGTTCACCGGACAGAAGACCCCGCTGGTCTTCACCTCGGCCGAATTGACCTCGACCATGGCCACGGCCGAGATCAGCGAGCAGGAGATGGTCGAGGACGTCGCTCGAGTGACGGTGCGGATCACGGCCAAGGAGGGAGCGACCGGACTTCTGTACGCGCCGCTTCTCCTGAAGACCGAATTGGCCACTCAGCGGCAGGAGATCATCGTCTTCGGCCGGATTCAGCCCAAGGACGCCGGCTGCGTCACCCCGGCCGTGCCGTCACCGCCGCCGCAGCCTGCACCGCCGCAGTCGTGACGCACACGAAACGCGGACGACGCCAATGGCTGCGCGGGGCGGTCCGAGTTACCGACGGGCCTCGGGCTGGAAGGTCATCAGGGCCTCGATCCGGCTGGCAGTCGGCGGGTGGCTGGCGAAGAGTTGCGTGAGCGTGCGCCCGACGAAGGGCTCGACGATGAAGAGGTTGTTCATCGCCGGGTTGCGGGTCTGGAGCGGCACGCGGCGGGCGACCGCGTCCAACTTTCGCAGGGCCGAGGCCAGACCGTCCGCCGAGCCGGCGATGGCGGCGCCATCGGCGTCGGCGACGTATTCGCGGGAACGGCTGATCATGGCCTTGATGATGGCGGCGCCGACGGCCCCGAGCAGGATGACCAGGAGTCCTGCGAGCGGATTGCTTCCCTCGCGGTTGCCGCCGCCGAGCCCGCCGCCGAAGAGCAGAGCCCACTGGGCGAGCATGCTGAAGACGCCGGCGATGGTGGCCGCGATGGTCGAGATCAGCGTGTCGCGGTTCTTGACGTGGGCCAGCTCGTGGGCCATGACGCCCTCGAGCTCCCGCTCGTCAAGAAGCCGGAGCGCCCCCTGGGTCACCGCCACCGCGGCATGACGTGGGCTTCGTCCGGTCGCGAAGGCATTCGGCGCCTCCTGCGGGCAGACGTAGACCTTCGGCATCGGCAGATTCGCGCGCTCGGCGAGTCGCCCGACCATGGCGTACAGGTCAGGCGCCGTCCGCGCGTCGACCTGCTGGCCGCGCATCGAGGCGAGAGCGATCTTGTCCGAGAAGAAGAAGGCGCCGAAGTTGGCAATCGTGGCGAAGATCGCCCCGAGGATCATGCCCTGCTGACTCCCCAGCATTCCTCCGACCCAGACGAAGAGACCGAAGAGGGCGGCGAGCAGAACGGCGGTCTTGACGTTGTTGACGAGGCGGATCATCTGTGGGGTTCACTCCTTGGCCGGCGGGCGATCCGTCAAACACAACCCAGCCGCAGGCTGCTAGACCGAAATCACTCCGGTCATGCGCAGGGCCGCGATGACAATAAGCAAGACCAGTGCCACTCTGACCACTGCAAGCGGCAGGCGGTACATCAGCTTGGCGCCGAGATAGGCCGCGACGAGAGCGGTCGGTGCGAGGAGCGCGGCGAGGCGAAGGCTCTCTTCGAGCCGCAGCGCGATCCCGCCCGATCCGACGTGCGAGGTGATCGTCGTGTTCTTGTGGATGGCACCGATGGTCGAGGTGACCAGCATCACCGCACTGGTCGTTCCGATGCACTGCCGCAGAGGCAGCCGCCCCAGGCGGCGGAGCAGGGGGACGGTGACGATCCCCGCGCCGATTCCAAGCAGCCCGGCGAGGAAGCCCATCACTCCGCCGGTCAGGGAGAGCACCGGCCAGCCAACCCGCTCGGCCCCCGGGGCATCCGAGGTCCGGCGTCGCAGCAGATCGAGGGTCTCGGTCCCGGCGAAGTAGAGAAGGAAGACCCCGAATATGCGGCCGAGGGTCGGTCCGTCAAGACGATCGCTCGTGGCCACGCCCACGCCAATTGCAATTGCGGCTGCCGGAAGCATGCGGCGGGCGACGTCCCAGCGGATGGTCCCCGCCCGAGAGTGCTTGGCCGTGGCCGAGGCGGCGACGACCACGTTCACGATCATCGCGGCGGCCTGGTAGAGATGCTGATTCGGGCCCCGCAGAAGCGTCAGCGCCGGAATGATGATCACCGAGCCCCCCAGCCCCAGGAGGCCTCCGAGAAGGCCGGCGCCGAAGCCGATGGCAAGGACGAGGGCTGTGTCCGGACTGATCACGCGGCGAGGGTAGAGGCGCCGGGCTCGGGCTGCCGGGCGGTGGCGATCGAACCTCTCGTCGAACCTCCCGCCTGGGCGATTCCACCCGATGCGACGGATCCGGGGGAGCTCCCGGCTCGGACCGCTGCTGTCGAGGGTGCCTACGCTCGGCGTCTCCCAATCGAACGCCCGGGTCCCCATCGTCGGCCCCGGCGACCAGACAGAACCCGTCCAGATCGAATGGCTGGTTGCGTCGGTGACCCGTGTTCCGGGTCCGCTCGAGTCAGGATCCCGAGGATTCAACGGATGGTCAGTCACGCGCTTGCCCCCCGCGCTCGGATTGCGCGACGTCGCAAGGTCCTCTTCGGGATGGTCGCTCTCTTCGGTCTCGCGGCAATCGCAAGTGCGGCGTCGCTTCTCGTGAACCCCGAGCCCAGTCCGCTGCTGGCCGTGCTGCCTGCCGCGATTCAGCCGCCGGCTGCGGTCGGCGTGCCCGGATCCGTCGCTCTGGCTCCTCCACTGAGGGGGCTCCGACCGACGCCCGCCAGCCCGCCAGTCAACGGGCCGACTCCGCTCCCTGCCGCGGTCGCCCATACCGCGACGACCGGACCCGACCACGGACGCTGGCACGACGGTCGACCGATCCGGCCCTCCCGCACCATGCGCATGCTGGTGACGGCCTACAGCCCGGATGCCCGTTCGTGTGGACTCTCGGCGGATGGAATCACCGCGAGCGGCTTCTCGGTCTGGACCAACGGCATGAAGATGGTGGCGGCCGACACCCGGCTGCTTCCTTTCGGCACGTTGGTTTCGGTTCCGGGCTACGACGCTGCGGCGCCGGTCCCCGTTCTCGATCGTGGCGGCAAGATCAAGGGGCGTCGTCTCGACCTCCTCTTCCCCACCCATGAGGCGGCCCGCCGCTGGGGGAAGCGCTGGCTGGACGTGACGATCTGGGAGTACGCCGACGGTCAGAGCCTCAAGTTCGTCGAGCGGCACCGCTGAGCGTCGCTCGCCCGTCCGGCGGGCGTCGCTGCAATGAACGAAGGCACTGGACCAAGGAAGCGACTCAGGTCGTCCCCGCTGCCATCTTCTGCGCCGCCGCGGCGGCGAGGTAGGCCTCGAACCCCAGCAGCCGTCCAACGGCCTCCTCCTCGTCAACCACCGTCTCTTCCGGGCCGAATCGAAGACCGTCGGCAAACCGGTGATACCGAGCCCGGGTGATGACGGTCACGTGCGGTCGCAGCGCCCGAACCTCGGCGATGATCTGCCGGGCCTGGATGTGATCCGGGACGGTGATGACCACCGCCAGCGCCGAGTGCAGTCCGGCGTGCTCGAGCACTTCGGGGCGAGCCGCGTCGCCGACATAGCCGCGGTGCCCGGCCCCCACCGCGGATTCGATCAGGCGCGGATTGGTGTCGACGACCGTGACCGAAAGTTCGGCATCGCGAAGCTGGTCGATGGCCTCGAGCGCCGCCGGCCCGTATCCGACCAGCAGGACATGCGGCGAGTCGTCCGCCCGCGGTCCCGAGAGTGGCGTCGAGTCGGGTCCGGTGATCCGCCGCGCCAGTCGCCTCGCATTCGAGACCAGGATCGGCGTGATCAGGAGCGTCACCAGCGTGGCGGCGGCGACGGCCTGAAACACCCGTTCGGAGAAGAGGCCCGACCCGCGAGCCTCGCTGGCGAGAACGAAGGAGAACTCCCCGATCTGCGAGAGGCAGAGTCCGGTCGCCACCGCCGTCGTCCGCGCCGCCCCGAAGAGCGAGAGCACGCCGGTGACGATGACCGCCTTGACCACGACGACGGTGGCCACCAGCCCGAAAACCAGAAGCCAGTTCGTCCCGGTGATCAGCCAATTGAGATCCGCCTGCATGCCGACGCTGGCGAAGAAGAGGGTCACCAGGATCGCCCGCAGCGGTCCCACGTCCGAGCGGATCTGAACTGCCAGCGGGCTGTCCGCGAGGATCATGCCGGCGACGAAGGCGCCGAGTGCGGCGCTCAGCCCGGCGCTGTGTGCGGCGTACGTGGCCGCGAGGCAGGAGACCACCGCAAGGAGAATTGGAAGCTCGCGCGAGCGGGCCAGGGCGGTCGCGGTCAGCAGCCGCGGCATCAGTCGTGCGCCGATGAAGATGAGAACCACCACCAGCAGAAACGCTCGCCCCGCCGCGAGGGAGACGCCTTGGAGCATCTCGGTGATGGTTCCGCCTTGCCCGAGGAAGCTGGTCAGCAGCACCAGCGGGACCACCGCGCCATCCTGGAGCAGCAGCACGCCAAGCGACGCTCGACCGTGAAGGCTGTCCTGTTCGCCCCGGGCCTGAAGCGACTGGATCACCGTCGCCGTGCTGCTCAGGCTGACGGCGAAGCCGACCACGACCGCCACTCGCCAGTCTTCGCCGAAGAGCAGGGCGCCTCCGGCGACGACTGCGGTGGTGGCGATGATCTGAAGCGTTCCACCGCCCGCGGCCACGGCGCCGATTGCCCGGAACCGACTCCATGAGGTTTCGAGTCCGATGGTGAAGAGCAACAGGGCCACGCCGATCTCGGCCGCGAGCGTGACGCTCTCCTGGGCCACCAACTCGAACCCGGACGCCCCGATGACCGTGCCCGCCACCAGGTACCCGAGCATGGCGCTGACGCCGAATCGTTCGAAGACGAGCCCGAACGCCAGAGCGGCGGAGAGCACGACGACGATGTCTTTGATGACGACCCAGGACTCCACGGACTGCATGGCTTGCATGACCTGCATGACCTGCATGACATGGTGCTCGCGGTGCTCGATCCGGGGTGATGAGAAACGGCACTTGGAAGCCGGAACTCGAGACGGGACTCGGTCCCTCGTTTCGACCCCTCGTCTCAACCCCTGATCTCGAGAGGGTCAAGCCCCGCAGTGTAGAGCAACGCCTCGGCGGACTCGGCTCACGCAACCCGCGTTGCCAGCGTGAGCCGGGCGCGGTGCGCAAGTGTGGCCACGCCGCCTCGGGCGTGTTCGCGGAAGGCGGCACGCAGCGCTTCCAGCAGTTCGCTCCGCCGCGGTTTTTCGCGAGGAAAGTACGACGCGCTCAGCGCCCGCCCCAGCACACCCTCCTCGTCGAGGGGTTGAGGACTGTCGAATTCCAGTCGCCGCGCCCCCTCGAAGAGCACGCTGTTCCAGATCGCCGCATCGAGCGCTTCCCGGGCATCCCGCATCGTCGGATCGACTCGGTCCGCTTCGGCCGCAATGATGCGGCTGTAGGCGGCGGTGAAGGGATCGCTGCCGTCGCGGATGTTCCAGAGCAGCGCGAGTCGGCCGTGCGGGCGGAGCAGACGAGCGAACTCGGCAAGTGCCATCGGTTGATCGAACCAGTGAAAGGCCTGAGCGCAGAGCACCAGATCGAACCCGCCGCTCTCGAGCCCGGTGGCTTCCGCCGCGGCGCGATGCCAGGTGATCGCCGTCGAAGACTCACCGTCGCGGCGGGCCTCGTCGAGCATGTCCGCGTTGCAATCGACGCCGACCACCCGCGCTCCGGCCGCGGCAAGCAGTCGAGTCGAGATCCCGGTTCCGCAGCCGACGTCCACCGCAGCGATGGCCCGTCCGTCCCTGGCAAGTCCCTCGAGCATCGCGTTGAACGCAGCCGTCGGATAGCTCGGCCGGAATCGGGCGTAGGTTCCGGCGAGACCGGTGAATCGCTCGGCGTGAGCCTCGGGCTGTGGCATGCCGCGACGGTAGCGACGAGCGGCTCTTGGCCTCGCCCCTGATCTGGCTCTTGATCTGGCTCTTGATCTGGCTCTTGATCTGGCTCTTGATCTGGCGCGGCCCCATCCGCGAAGCACCACCGCCAAGCACCACCGCGAGTTCTCTCGGCGGTTCAGAGCCAGTTGCCGAGGAGGACCACCACGTCGTCGCCATCGATTGAGCCGCTTGCCGTCAGATCACGCGCATCATCGGGTTCGCAGGGACCCCAGCTCTCGAGGACCAATCCGAGGTCTTCGCCGTCCACGCGACCATCTTGATTGAGGTCGCTCCGCTCGCCGGAGATCACCAGCACCCGCTGGTTCGCAGGCACCGCATGAAGCAGCGTCACCGTCCCATCGGCCCACTCCACTCGCAGCTCTGCGCTGACGGCGTTGCCGAGACCGACGAAGACCGACAGCTCATTCTGCGACTGGTAGTTGGTGCCTGTGTCGAGGCGTCGAATCTGGGTCAGCGCCTCCGTGGTGACGATCACCCGAGTTCCCACTCCCTGCGGGGCGAGGCGGCGGCCACCCGAGGTGTCGAATCGCAGTCGCAGCCAGTTCGCGCTCGGTGTGCCGGCGGTGTTGTTGCGAAAGACTCGTGGTGATCCGTGATTGGTGAAGATCACGAGGTCGTCGTCGCCGTCGTTCTCGAGGTCGAGCGTCATCAGCCCGCGGGAGTCGAGGGTATGGATGAGCCCGCTGGCGACAGCGGCTTCGGCAAACGTGCCGTCCTTGAGATTCAGCCAGAGCCTGGTCGGGTCGTTCACGAACTTGGCGTAGATCTTCCAGCCGTTGGTGGCCACCAGATCGAGCCAGCCGTCGTGGTTGAAGTCGGCGAAGGTCGTGCCCCATCCCCAGCCGCCCTGACTCACCCCTGTCGCCCCGGAGACCTCTGCGAACGCGTGCGTCCCGACTGCCCGATAGAGCATGTTGCCGGTCCCCGGGACGTTTGGAATCTGCGTCAAGGAGGTGATGCTGGTGACGTACCAGTCGAGCCGCCCGTCGTTGTCGTAGTCGCCGACGGTCGAACCCATGCCGTTGTCATCGAGACCCACTCCCGCCGCCGTCGTGAGATTCGTGAACGTGCCGTTGCCGTTGTTGCGGTAGTAGCGGGACGTTCCGAAGTCGGCGGCGATCAGCAGTTCCGGAAAGCGGTCGCCGTCCATGTCCGCAAATCGAGGCGAGAATCCGCGGATGCCGAGCGTGGGAAGCCCCGCCGCCGCCGAGACGTCGCTGAAGGTGCCATCATCGTTGTTGCGGAAAAGCCGATTGCCGCTGCTTGGGCCAACCCAGCCGGCCACGTAAAGATCGAGATCGCCGTCGAGGTCGTAGTCGCCGAAGGTGGCACCGGTGCCATCCGGGATCGTGGGGCTGGTCTTTTGCACACCTGCCGAAGCGGCGATCTCGATGAAGCCGTTCGCCCCGGTGTTGCGGTAGAGGCGGTGCTTCCCGGCTGCGGGAACAGTTCCGTTGAGCCCCGCGCTGGACACGAAGATGTCGAGCCAGCCATCACCGTCGTAGTCGCCGACCGCGGCCGCCAGCCCCATGTGCTTGACCGCCACACCCCACGACGGGGCGTGATCGGTGAAGGTGCCGTCCCCATTGTTCAGGTAGAGCGCATCAGCGTGCTTCCCGCCGACGACGACGAACACATCAGTGAAGCCGTCGTTGTTGAAGTCGCCGCAGACCCCGCCGCCGCAAAGCAGCCCGAAGATGATCGGCCCGGTCTCCATCAGCGCCGAGGGGGCGTGTGCCGCGTTGATGCCGGTCAGGGCCGTGACGTCGGTGAACGCGAGGTCGATTGCCAAGGCGCCTCGCCCTGAAAGGCAGAGTCCCGCGACCACTGCCGCACGGAGAACAGTCGTTGCCATCGTGCGCTCCCGGCGCGTCCCCACGCGCCCCACATCGGGTTTCCCATCTGCGAACCGTCCGGACCACCGCGGCGAATCCACGGATCTTTCCAGATCCACCTCGCGCGTGCGAGGCCACCGCCCGGAACGGTACCAGCGTACAGCGACCGCTCCCCGGTTGGAAGGAGGAGTTGCGGGGCGTGGCGCCATGGGTCGCTTCCTGCGACCCTTGTCCGACGCGAGCGTGCGACGGCCCGACGCCTTCGCCCCAGCCGCCTGTTCGGCGCCTTCGGAGTAGGCTTGGCCATGCGAATCACTCCTCCCTCCGGCGGCGCCCGGAGCATTTCGGGGGGGCTCGTCTGCCTCCTCGTCTGCGCTGCCTTCCTTGTGGCCGGCTGCAATCGCCCAAGCGACAGTCGCTTTGCCGACGTCACTGCCGGCATGACTGCCGAGCAGGTGACCGCGGTGCTCGGCTCGCCATCCTCGAGTCGCCGCGTTGCGGAGAGCGACGTTGCCCTGGTCGGATACTCCGAGCGCTGGCATTACGGCGACTCGCTCTCCTCGCGGGCGACGGATGCCGTCTTCACCGACGCGCCCGACGCTCGGGTCTTCGTCGTCTTCTTCGATGATGCGGGGCGGGTGGTGCGTACCCAGACTCCCTCGCCCGAACCGATGGCACTCCCCGGAGATCCGCCGGCCTGGCGGCGCGACGTGCGGTGAGCGCCGCGGCTTCGAACTGACGCGCTTTCGCGTCACTCAGGTTGTTTCTCCAGTCGAGCCGGGGGGCCGGAATTCGTCCGTACCTTGGGCGGCGGTGACTGCCCGCGTCCACAGCTTCGTCCTTCAGGGGATCGACGGCGTCCCCTGCGAGATCGAGGCGGACATCAGTCCGATTGGAATGCCGAAGACGACTCTTGTGGGACTGCCCGATGCCGCGGTCAAGGAATCGGCCGAGCGTGTCCGGACCGCCGTCCTCAACAGCGGCTTCCACTGGCCGCATGGGCGGATCACGATCAATCTCGCGCCTGCGGACCTGCGGAAGGAGGGTCCGGTGTACGACCTGCCGCTGGCCATCGCCATGCTGCTCGCCGCCGGCACCATCGCTCGAACGCCGCGTGAGGACTCCAAGGCGGCGCACTCGCCGGGTGTGCGCAGCGGGGCCCTCGCCCCGAGCGGAAGCAGTCCCTTGGAAGGTGACACGCCCGACGCCGCGAGCAGTTGGCCCGAGGCGCTGGCGGCCCAGCGCAGGAGCGCGCCCGCAACGAATGCAGCGACCGCGCCGCCGCCTCCTGCGCGGCCCCGGCCCGACCCCGACGAATGGCTGATCGCCGGTGAGCTTGCGCTCGATGGTCGGGTGCGACCGATCCGCGGCGTGATCAGTCTTTCGATGCTGGCCGCGCGGCAGAAGCGACGCGGCGTCATCGTGCCGGCTGCCAACGCCGCCGAGGCCGCGGTGGTCGAAGGAGTCGAGGTTCTGATTGCCAACTCGCTCAACGAAGTGGTCGGCTACTTCAACGGCATCACCGAGCTCGCCAGGCAGGACACGATGGACATCGGCGTGCTCATCGCCGCCGCGCAGGCCGAACTCGATTTCGCCGACATCCGCGGGCAGGAGGCCGCGAAACGAGCGATGACAATCGCCGCCGCCGGTGGTCACAACATCGTCATGATCGGGCCCGCGGGAACGGGCAAGACCATGATGGCTCGGGCCCTGCCCGGCATTCTCCCCTCGCTCGAGCGCGACGAGGCTCTGGAGGTCACGCGGATCTACTCCGCAATTGCAGCGCTGCCGCGTGATCAACCGGTCATCGCCCGGCGCCCGGTGCGGACTCCGCATCACACCGCGAGTGTCGCGGCAATCGTCGGTGGCGGCTCCACACCGCGGCCCGGCGAGGTGAGTCTCGCCCATCGCGGCGTGCTCTTTCTCGACGAGCTTCCGGAGTTCTCGCGGCTTGCCCTTGAAGCGCTGCGCGAGCCGCTCGAGGATGGTCACATCACGATTGCGCGGGCCCACGGTGCGGTGCGCTTCCCGGCGCGGGTGATGCTGGTGGCGGCGATGAACCCGACGCAGCAGGGCGGTGGTCGGGTCGACGATGTCAGTCGCGATCCGCGGGAACGCTACCTGTCACGATTGAGCGGTCCTCTCATCGATCGGATCGACCTGCACGTCGAGGTGATCGCCGTCCCGTTCCGGCAGCTCGCGAGCGAGCGACGCGGCACCAGCTCGGAAGTCATGCGCGAACGCGTCTTGGCCTCGCGGGCGATTCAACTGGCGCGACAGTCGGGGCGCTGCAACGCGGAGCTGAGCGGTCGCCAGCTCGACCGCATCGCGGCGCTCGATCACGACTCGCGCGAGCTTCTCGGTCGGGCGATGGCCGATCTGGGGCTGAGCGCGCGGGCGTACGACAAGATCCGCCGAGTGGCCCGAACGATTGCCGATCTCGACGGCCGCCCGGCGATCCGCCCCGACGATGTGGCGGAGGCGGTGCAGTAC
>Ga0163154_10005522_pt1 | contig 16004 bp, 16 predicted proteins | sample OliLakLV19MP9P1_FD_148649 | JGI IMG/M metagenome (GOLD analysis project Ga0163154, IMG submission 148649) | Freshwater microbial mat bacterial communities from Lake Vanda, McMurdo Dry Valleys, Antarctica - Oligotrophic Lake LV.19.MP9.P1 | ecosystem: Environmental > Aquatic > Freshwater > Lake >... | reverse complement strand
GCTTGGCTTGAACGCCTTCAAAGGACAATACATTAGCTATTGGAACTACATCATGGCAGCCTCCATGATTTTCACCCTACCCGCTTTAGCCGTCTACGCCTTCTTCAATCGCTACTTTATTCAAGGTGTGGCGTTTACAGGCGGGAAAGGCTAAAGGCTAAACTCGGAGCGCTCTAATCCTTAAGGGGCTGTCGGTAGCGCAAAGATGTGGACGGCACCCGTCAGTTCTCCCTGAGCGTTCAATGCCTTTGGGTCACCAACGACAACGTAGCGATCGGAGAGGCTGACCGTGGGTAGGAATTCTTTGCTGCCATTCGAGAGGGTTTGCTGAACGCAGGTGCTGATGATGTGGGCTTTGTGGCGCTTGACCGGAATGCGATCGCCCCCTACCAGATCTTTCGCCGATGTAAGCCACTTCTCGCTCTGAGACAATCTGGGAAAGATCTGGCAAGATTCTGCCTATCCACCTCCAGCAGCGTATGATGCGGCAAGCTTCTACCCAAGCAGTAATTTTGGGGCATTATGCCGAATCATTCTCCCTATCCATCCACTGCGGGATCTTAGGCGGAAACTTTTTGTCTATTAATAGTTAGCTAGCTTCGTTTGAGGGGGGCTGATGTAGCTCTAGGATTGTCAATCAAACACCAAGCTCCTTTAGGTATTGAGTCCCCAGCCAAAAAGCTTCAAGCTATACTTAGGTCTAAATGACAGGGATTACCTCACCATTTGAGTTCTATTTCGAGCAGCCAGCGATCGTAATATTTACAAGAAGGCTTGGTGCAATGGTTCAAAAAATTGCCTTATTCAACCACAAGGGCGGAGTCAGCAAGACTACAACCACATTCAATTTGGGCTGGATGCTCGCCTCAAAAGGGAAAAGAGTGATTCTCGTAGACAGCGATCCACAATGCAACCTCACAGGCATGACTTTGGGGGAAGAAACTGAAGACGACGAAGCGAGAATTCAAGAAATCTACAATACAGCTTCAAATATCAAGACAGGATTGGCTCCTGCGTTTGAGTCACAGCCCAGAGCGATCGAGCCTGTTGATTGCATTCCGGTGAAAGGTCGAGATGATTTATTTCTATTGCCAGGTCATGTGGGTTTTGCTGAGTATGAAGTGACACTAGGTATCGCCCAAGAACTGACTGGTTCAATTCAAGCGCTTAGGAACTTACCGGGTTCCATCAATGATTTATTTGAGAAAACAGCAGTTAGGTTTGATGCAGACTACCTTTTGATTGATATGAGTCCTAGCTTAGGCTCAATTAACCAAAATTTGCTGATGATCAGTGACTTCTTCTTAGTTCCGACTACTGCTGACTTTTTCTCTGTAATGGCAATCGATTCTTTGGCTAAAGTCCTGCCAAGATGGTATGCCTGGGCTAAGTCAGCAAGTTCACTTCCAGTCTTAAGAGAGGCTAATTATCCTTTTCCCGAAGTTAATTTGCATTTCTTAGGAACGATCGTCCAAAACTATCGGATTATCCGAGGTAAAGAAACTGTTGCGTTTCAGACCTGGATCAGAAAGATCGAAGAAGCCGTCTCTGATAAGTTGGTTCCCATTCTGAGTCAGAGTAATATGATGCTACCGAGTCAGCTTTATAGAGATCAGGGAATTCAAGGCAGCTTTTCTCTGGCAAAGATTTCAAACTTTAATAGCTTAATTGCTCTATCTCAAGAACACCGAACTCCGGTTTACGAGTTAACCTCTGAGCAGTTGAAGCAAACAGGAATTGTCTTGGAGAACAATCAGAAGAAACAGGAAGAATTTAGACAAACCTTTTCAGATTTAGCAGACAAAATTATTGCATTAAGTTCCGAAAGCCCCACTTATGCAGTCAGCGCTTGACCAATTTCGCATCAGCATTGGTCGAGTTCGAGACCTAATTGCACTTCATAATTCTGTTAAAGCTCAAGCGACAAGTGCGCTTGATGTATCAGATATGTTACGCGCTGCGCTAGTTCTTGCTGTCAGTGCAGTGGATTATTATGTGCATGAAGTGGTGACATTAGGAATACTAGAAATCCACCGAGGAAATCGTTCTGAGCCAACGCCTTCAGCCAACACTACTCAATCAGCGTTCTCACGCTTTCAAGTATCGTTAGGTGGTGCACGTCAAGATCGACTGACTGCGATCGATATTGCTTCTTGGCTTGAAGCTGAGATTCAGCAAACTCAAGGATATGAATTTCTTCAGCAATCTTACACAGTTTCAAGCTTAATCCCCACGATATCGAGTCGCATTCTGGATAAGCTAAATAATACGTCTTGGTTAGAAAGTGAAATCAGAGAGCGTTTGGGGTATCAGAGCTTTCAACAAGCAGACAAAATCGCGGATGCAATTAGATATATTTCAAACAAAAAATTATGGGATGAGGTGGCTCTTCAGATGACTAAATCTGTTAAGGATATTAAACAGCAACTGAATTCAATTGTTGATCGGAGAAATAAAATCGCTCATGAAGCCGACATAGATCCAACTTTTAATATTGGAAGCCGATGGAACATAGATGAGCTGCTTGTTGGTGATGCAGTTGACTTTATTGAGATACTTGTTGAAAGTATCCATCAAGTGCTGTAGAAGTAGCGCGCGATATAAGCCAGCTAACAAATCGTTGCAGCGGCGGAATAAAACTGGTTGGCTGAGATCGATAGTCTATCTGCCGTCGCCGAACTCAATCGTTCTTTGCCATTGTGTTGGTAAGACGATCGCAAACACACTGCCATTATCTAGTTTCGATCGCACCGCAAAGCTGCTACCCATGCCTCGACCAGGGTTTTCACGATCGCTCAGCCTCATTCATGCCCTCCAGTTAACCAGGGATGCACGGTATTGAAGGGACTTATCGGCTTCTTGGGTATAACTCATGGGAATGAATCATCTGCATCAAGCGCACCATCCACTAGAAACCCATCACGTTTGTTTGTGAGAAAATGCTAAGTGTCTTGAGTTGGGCAACCAAAAATGAGAACTGGCTGAGAATGAGCTAAACACTTTTTCACCAATCTATCAGCTTCTCCGATCGAACTCTTTAGCACGGCATCATCCTGTGATCGCTGCTACCGATCACAATTAACAGTACAGCGATTAAACAGAGCTGTTGCTGCTTGATCTTGCCTTAAGGACGTTTGATGATGAAAGCGAAACAATGGATTCTGTTAGGTTTAGCGTCTCTAGTGGCTGTCGGGTCTGTCGGGATTGCGGTGAAGAACCAGGCGGCTGAAAGCCCTCTTCCGCTGAGCAGCCATGCGTCTGCACCCTCGACCAAACCAGCATTGATTGCTCAGATGATGAATTCGACAAAGCCAACTCTTGTCAGTGCTGGCAGCTTTGCGTCTGGAGAACACCCAACCCAGGGCACGGCAAGGGTTATCGCTCAAAATGGCAAACTCTTTCTGGAACTCGATCAGGGGTTTAAAACCTCCAGTCAGGGACCCGATCTGGTTGTGGTTTTACATCGCTCTAGTAACGTAATCGGTGGCACCAAACCACCGGCGTATCCGCTAAAAACAGGAGATTACGTCTTTCTGGCACCGCTACAAAAATTTAGTGGTGCGCAACGGTATGCCATTCCCACGACAGTCAATTTAGCCAAGTATAAATCTGCCGTCATCTGGTGTCGGAAGTTTAATGCAACCTTTGGTGCTGCCAAATTGGTGAGTCAGTAACCTGTGGTCACTGGTCACTGTGTTAATCAAGCACAAAGGACACGTGGTGCATATATCGACAAGGAGAACACTCATGACACTTGCGGTAAAGTGGCTCTGGTATCGGGCAGTAACCAGAGTCAAGCCAAACGACTTAGGAACAAGAATTTAATCACCTCGGCGTTTTCCGTAGGGGCGCACGGCTGTGCGCCCCTACCTACGAACAATTTGTCGGTTTTATTTAATCCACGATCCTTAGCGCTCATCAGTTTTGATGAAGACCCTGAGGCAACCGCTTGCACCATTTGGGTCTAACGCTCCATGCCCCTTTCAGGAGAACTAAGCTATGCCCACCCAAGTTGTTGTTAACCCCGACCAGATTGCCATTAGTGATGGTTCTTCGTTTCTCGTCACCGCACGCGATGGCTCGATCGATGATCAACTCCCGCAAGGCTTTTTTGTCCGCGATACGCGTCTCATTTCCTACTACGAGATCTCGCTCAATCGATATCCACTCAAACTGCTGGCATCCAGTCCACTGACCCATCGGGTGGCACTGTATCAATTTACAAATCCTGTATTCCGGACTGTGCGGGGAACCGTGCCTTATGGTCAGTTGATTATTACGGTACGACGGGATGTTGTGGGTGGGCTACATGAAGATATTGACATTACGAACCATTCTGGCGATCGCGTCGAATTTCAACTTATGTTGGCGATTCGTTCCGATTTTGCCGATATCTTTCAAGTCAAGTCGCAGCAACTGTTAGCCCGTGGCAAGACACAGACAAACTGGAACGATGGCAAACTAATCACTGATTATCAGAATGAGTCATTCCACAGGAGCATCATCGCAGCACCCGATGGCGCGAGTTCACCGCCCAATTTTGCCAATGGTCGCCTGGTCTTTGATGTGGTGCTCGATCCCGGTGCGGCGTGGCATGCTTGCATCAACTTTATCGCCCTGGTAGACGGCGATGTGTTGGAACCCCGTCATACCAGCGCTGAGATTGCGGTTACAGAGGCGGGCAAAGTACTGGAAAACTTTCTCCATGTCTCCACTCAACTCCAAACCTCCAATGCCGCCGTTGCAGCAACGTATCAACAGGCGTTGATTGATATGGGTGCCTTGCGGATTGCCTTTGAAGAGAATGAGAAATCCTACTGGATGCCAGCCGCTGGAATGCCGTGGTTTATGGCAGTCTTTGGACGAGATTCCATCATTGCTGGCTTGCAAACGATGGCAGTGAATGCTGAGTTTGCGCGTGGCACACTGGCTCGACTGGCTCATTTACAGGCAACCGAGGTAGACGATTGGCGGGATGCTCAACCCGGTAAGATTCTCCACGAAATTCGGCGGGGTGAGTTAGCGCAACTGCATGAAGTGCCCCATACACCTTACTACGGCACGATCGAAGCCACGATTCTTTGGATTGTGACTCTAGCAGAGACGTATCGCTGGAATGCCGATCGTTCTTTGCTGGATCACTGCTCTGTGCCACTGGAGCGGGCACTTACCTGGATTGACCAGTATGGCGATTTTGATGGGGATGGCTTTGTGGAATATCTCACTCGTTCCAAAGATGGCTTGCGAAACCAGGGCTGGAAGGATTCTGGTGATGCCATCGTGTATCCTGATGGAAGTCAAGTTGATCCACCGATCGCGCTCTGTGAAGTGCAGGGCTACGTCTACGATGCCTGGAGGCGAGCCGCAGGCATTTATGACATCTTGGGCAACCACGACCGAGCGAAGGCACTGCACCAGAAAGCAGACGACCTGTATGAGCGTTTTAACGATCGCTTCTGGATGGAAGACGAAGACTTTTACTGTTTAGGGTTGGATGCCCAAAAGCAGCAGATTCGAGCGATCGCTTCCAATCCTGGACATCTACTTTGGTCAGGGATCGTACCACCAGAACGGGCAAAACGGCTTGTCGCACGGTTATTCCAACCCGATCTCTGGTGTGGTTGGGGCATTCGCACACTCTCATCGCAGAATCCGGCTTATAACCCCATTAGCTATCAACTTGGGAGCGTCTGGCCCCATGACAATGGGTTTATTGCCGCGGGACTAAAACGCTATGGGTATCACGCCGAAGCGAACCGCATTGCAGAAGGCATCTTTGCGGCTGCCAGTTACTTTGAGGCTGGACGGATGCCAGAACTCTTTGCTGGCATCGAACGCCAAGCAGAAAGCTTTCCAGTCCCCTATCCTGATGCCAATATTCCACAAGCATGGGCGGCTGGCTCCATTTTCTTCTTCATCCGCACCATCCTCGGACTCGAAGCCAATGCCCCAAAGCGACAATTGCGGGTGCAGCCAACCCTACCTGCATGGTTGCCAGACATTGCCTTGAGGAATTTGGTGGTGGGTGATGCAAAGGTTGCCTTACGCTTCTGGCGAGAAGGCGAACAAACGCGATGGGAAGTCACCCATCTTGATGGCACATTAGAAGTGTATGCCGATCGCGACTCAAGCCAGTTTCGTGCCATCCAGTGAAACACCAAAAGGAGCCAAGTATGTTTGAAAGCCTGAGCAGAATTCAAAATCCAGTTGCTAGAAGTGTAACCGCTGCCTTCACGACACTTTCAGTCATCACTCTTGCGTCTGCGATCGTCATTGGATTCACAAAACCAAAAGACGAATCTGCCTCTAAAACAGCCGTATATGCGTCCTTCATTGGGGCAGGCTGCAGTGCTTTGTTTGGTCTGGCTAGAGGTAAGGGAAAGCAGCAAAACGCGACTCAAGTGCAAGATGAGGGGCAGGCTGTTCAAGCGACTGAAAGCACGATATGGAAAGACTGGCGCGACTTTGTGGTCGTTCGCAAAGTGAAAGAAAGTGAGGAGATCACCTCGTTTTACTTGCAACCAGGCGATCAGGGCGCTATCCCCGCTTTTCAACCAGGGCAATTTCTGACCATTAAGCTGGAGATTCCTGGGCAAGCAAGACCCGTCATTCGCACCTATTCGCTATCAGATTATGCGGAACCGCACGTATACTACCGTTTATCCATCAAGCGAGAATCGATGCCTCCAGGCTTAGATGTGATGCCGGGGCTTGCCTCGAATTTCATGCATGACCAGATTCATGAAGGTTCCGTCATTCCGGCAAAGCCACCCAGCGGCAAGTTTGTTCTTGATGTGCAAAAGTCCATCCCCGCCGTGCTCATCAGCAATGGGGTGGGCATTACACCCATGATCAGTATGGCAAAAGCGGTGACGCGTCTGAATCCCGATCGCCCCCTCTGGTTTCTACATGGTGCGCGTGATGGCAGCTTCCATGCCTTTCGAGAAGAGGTGAGCGCGATCGCGGCACAGAATCCCAATTTAACGGTTCATTATGCCTACAGCCGTCCCAGAGCAGAAGATGCGGGTCATCATCAGAGCGTTGGTTACGTCGATACGGCTTTAATTCAATCGCTGGTGATGCAAGACGCAGAATATTTTCTGTGTGGTTCTCCACCCTTTATGGAAGCCATTCGTGCGGGCTTAAGCGCTGCAAATGTACCTGAAAGCCGCGTCTTTTTTGAGGTGTTCACAAAAGCGAGTAAGGCGATCGGCGATCGCCCACTCGCTGAAGTGAATGGTAACAAGATTGAAGCAGCAACCATTGTCTTTGCCCAATCGAATCAGACGATCGCCTGGAGCGCGGATGCAGACAGTCTTCTGGAGTTTGCCGAAGCCAATGGTTTAAATCCTCCCTATAGTTGTCGTCAAGGCATCTGTGGCACCTGCGAGTGCAAGCTTCTAGAGGGTGAAGTGGAGTATCAAACAACACCTACAGCGACTGTTGAGGAGGGTTCGGTACTGATTTGTATCGCTAAACCCAAAACCGCAAACGTTGTCCTTGACCTTTAGAAAGGTGTATGACTTACGAGTGGGCGAGCATCTGCTTGAACGGCTGCAATGAGGTTGGGTTAGCTCTATAAACGTTCTCGTTATGCATGGCACTTAACTATGACTACGACCTGGCATCTGATCGGAAAAATCAAACCTCATGCACTCAGTGAAAGTAGACTGCAATTGCATTACGCCATCCAGTTCATTGCCGCTACCGGTGCGGCATTGGCAGAACCGCTCCCAGACTATAGCCATACCAGTTTGGCATGGCATCCGGGTTTAGAGGTGTTTGTTGGGTCTGCCATTCAAGCACCGCAGCCGTTTCAAGTGGCACTTGATCCGGTCAGCCTCAAATTAATGCTTTTGAATGAGCAGAGTGAAGCGATCGCCACCTTACCATTGCCTGGAAAAACAATGGCGGCAGGGCTGGATTGGCTTCAGCAAGCGGTCGCTCAACTGGGTGTTGATGGCAGCAAAATTGCGTTTCTGACGTATCCACCGGATGATTTTCCTGATCATCCTCTTGCTCACGGTGCCGCCTTTGCCACCCATCAGGCATTGGCGTTGAGCGAGCTGACCGATTATTACGCCAATACGCATCCACTCTTCCAGGCAATCATGGCAACGACCGAGGACGCGACTGCTACCCGCATCTGGCCCCATCACTTTGATATGGCAACGCTCATCATGCTTCCTGGCACTAAAAATGGAAGTCCCTTTACTGTCGGTGTGGGTTTATCGCCTGGAGACGCTAACTACAACGAACCTTACTGGTATGTGTCTCCCTACCCGTATCCAGAGACAGCGAGCCTTCCTGCCCTCAACGGTGATGGTTTCTGGCATACTCAGCACTGGGTTGGAGCTGTACTGCCTGCTTCCCGACTGACTGCACCGGTCAGTGTTGAAACGCAACAGCAGCAGGTTGAGTCATTTTTGCAGGCTGCCTTGGAGACATCAATCACCCTGCTTCAGTCCGCATCTCCCGTTAAGGTTTGACCATGTCTACGCGCTTCACTCAAACACTCAAACGATCGCTCCTCGCTGCGGTTGCCTTTGCGGTCATTGTGGCGACACCGCAACGTCAGGCGGCTTCCCAAACCACTCAGCAGAGCCTTTCCTTACCGACTCAATTCGCTCAAACACAGACAATTCAGCACGCTGTTGTCGCAGTGGAGTCTGTGGGTATGACAGTTTCGGAGATGGATCGGGCAGTAGACTTCTACTCCACCGTCTTGTCCTTCAAGAAAGTGTCTGATGTGGAAGTACTAGGTACAGAGTATGAGCAGCTACACGCTGTTGTCGCAGTGGAGTCTGTGGGTATGACAGTTTCGGAGATGGATCGGGCAGTAGACTTCTACTCCACCGTCTTGTCCTTCAAGAAAGTGTCTGATGTGGAAGTACTAGGTACAGAGTATGAGCAGCTACAAGGGTTGTTTGGTGTACGGTTACGAGTGGTCAAGCTGCAACTCGGCAAGGAGCTCATTGAGCTGACGGAATACCTGACACCGAAAGGACGACCGATTCCCATTGATTCACGCAGTAACGATCGCTGGTTTCAACATATTGCCATTGCGGTGAGCGATATGGATCAGGCATACCAACAGTTACGCAAATACAAAGTACAATACGTATCCACCGCTCCCCAGCGCATCCCCAACTCCAACAAAGCGGCGGCTGGCATTCGTGCCTTCTACTTTAAAGATCCTGATGGACACAATTTAGAGCTTATTTACTTTCCACCCGGCAAGGGCGATCCAAAATGGCAGCAACCAACAAAGCAGCTTTTCTTAGGCATTGACCATACGGCGATCGTGGTTTTCAATACAGCCGCCAGCCTCAAGTTCTATCGCGATTTACTGGGTCTCAAAGTAGCAGGGGAAAGCATGAACGCTGGCACTGAGCAGGAACATCTCAATAATGTGCAAGGCGCACGACTGCACATTACTGGGTTACGTTCTCCCGCTGGACCTGGTATTGAGTTTTTGGACTATCTAGAACCGAGGGATAGGCGATCGCTCCCTGCGGATGCCAAACCGAATGATCTATTACACTGGCAAACCACTCTGGTGGTGAAGGATGTAGCGGCGATCGCCGATCGTCTACGGCTCAATCAAGCCACCTTTATTTCTCCCCATGTTGTCACCATGCCCCAGCAACCATTCGGTTTCAAAAAAGGGATTCTGGTACGCGATCCAGACGGTCATCCGCTGCGTTTGGTTGAGAAGACCGATCTGCCAAAGTAAAGCCATCGCCAGCGAAACCAGCCATGACAGTCGCAACCGTTAAGGTGCCTATGCCTCCCAACAAACCTTCATCAGTGGAACAATTAACCCACTGGCTTTCCCTGCTTTGGCGATCGTCGTTGAAGCTAGCTTAAATCCCTAGCGATCGCAGTTGTAGGCACTTTAACCCTCTAACGACCCCGCTTACCCGCCGCAAGCAACCTTTCGGACTCCACAAAGAGACTCTATACGGTCGGTGTGCAACGGGATTGTTAGACCGTACCTCACCGATTGCTGCCAACTGGCGCTCCTGTCTTCATTTTATCCAACCTGTTTGGGACGAACTTCAAATTCAGAACGCGCACGGAAGAAACAAACATCAAACTCAAAGAAGAAATTGGCTTGCCCCAAGATTAAAGGCACATTGGGGGCTTGTGTCCAAGCAAATGCAAGGTTAATGGTGGGGAATGAACTGACTTGAGCATCAACAACGACTGCACGAGCTTCAAATCGATCTAAGTTCCCTGCCAATAGAACTGAGAGAGTTTCATCCTCCCAAATTAAGCCCAGTTGTAAACCTAACTCGTAGGGCAAAACATTAACATTTGCACCTGTATCCAATAAACCTTCAGTATTCAGAGATTGATCATCAAGGCTGAGCGTCAAAGGTAGGTATGGCATTCGATCAACCATGCCAAGTCCGCTATCAATGATTTTGTAGGGAAATCTTTGAGTGTCAACCATTCTTCTCTTGCTGCTTTGTCGCCAGAAGATTCATCAAGACATTAGCAGCCTCAGAACAATTGTACGGCGACCAGATTGGATACTCCCGGTTCGCAACAAAGAAGTTTGCATCTTCTTCCTTGACCAATTCTGTTGCCAGAAACTGCATCAGCCGAAGCTTGTCAATTTTTGGAAGTTCCTGGATTTGTGACATGAGTTCAGCTAATGGCATCTGAGAATCTCCTCGTCTGAGGGTTGATGAAAGGAAGCGATCGCCCTCTCATTTTAGCCTCGCGATTGCATCCGCAGTTACAGCTTAAAGTGAATCTCGCTTCTGGTTAGTACTGCCAGCAAAAAGTGATGCTGGGTTTCCTGCTATCAACCCAGCCTACGGCGATAGGCGATCGCACTCATTGTGTTTCGCGATCCGCAGAATGGTGCCTATGCCTCCCAACAAACCTTCATCAGTGGAACAATGAACCCACTGGCTTTACCTGCTTTGGCGATCGTCGTTGAAGCTAGCTTAAATCCCTAGCGATCGCAGTTGCAGGCACTTTAACCCTCTAAAGGCTAAATTGAGCGGCGGCAAGTAGTCCCGAAACGAAGCAGAAAATCTTCAAATCGCTGCTCCAACGACTTGTTAGCCCTCGTGTCTCACCGATAACTTATGGCTACTCCAGTCTTTGCTGCCAGCTATTAGGGCTGCGGCGAAAATGCAAGACAGCAAAAACAGTCACCCGCCCATCATCAAGCGTATAGTAAACGCAGAAGGGGAACTTCTTGGTCAATACTCTGCGAATTCCAGCAGAGATCTCTTGACCCGCTTTGGGAAATTGGGTAATGAATTCAAATACAGCGTCAATAGCCTCTAAGAACTCTAGAGCAAGTTCCGTGCGTTGCTCGGAATATCACTGGGCTGCGGCATCAAGATCCTCTTCAGCCCTAGAATCAAGCAAAATTGGTAGACTGGCACTCACGATATTTGCTCAGTAATCTTTGCTTTACCTCATCCCATGTACTGAATGATGCCGTACTCTGTGAGGCAACACGCTCATTGACGATCTCTAGATGCCATTCAGGAACAGGTAGTTCATCAGTTGTGATGATGATCAAATCCCAGAGGCGCTGAACATAATCGATTTGCTGCGCTTTAGTCAGTTGCTCAAATCCTGGAGGGGGAGATAAAGGTTGAGAAATAGCCATAGGTGCCGTGCGGAGAAACTGTTTGTGAGCCTGATTATAGCCTCTACCGAAACAACGAGGGCAGCAAAGGAAGGCTTCTGTTAAGAATTAATTTAGCGAACTTGACAAACATAGCTTCCGGCGGCTGGGGAGTCTTAGATAGCTCAGCTAGTCGCTTCTATAACACTACTCGGTAGTCCTGAAGATTCTTGGCTTCTTGAGGAGAAGTAGTTTTAAGCAATCTGTCCACAATTTTAATGGCACTGCTCCAATCTTTGTTATTCACCGCGATAGCGATCGCACCATCCCTAGCCTGAAACTATCTTTTGGCTAATCGAATATGCTGAGTCTTCGTTGGCAAAAGATTTAGCGGTCAAACGTAAGGTCTATGCCAAGGCTGGTATGCCAGAAGCTTGGGTTGTGAACTTGAAAGCAATGCAACTCATTGTATTTCGCGATCCGCAGAATGGTGCATCTGCCTCCCAACAAACCTTCATCAGTGGAACAATTAACCTACTGGCTTTCCCTGCTTTGGCGATCGTCGTTGAAGCGATCTTAAATCCCTAGCGATCGCAGTTGCAGATACTTTAACCCTCTAACGTTCCTGGTCAGCGGCGGCAGATTAGCTTTGCATCACCACCAGAATCTTAATACCGTCCGCTGCACCAGGGTTGTTGGGCTGCTGACAATTTTCGGATGCAAATGACTGTAAGTTTTTGGGATTGCATATACGATTTTGGCATTTTAGTACTATAGTATAGGACGAACTCTAAGTGCGTTTGCAATGGCTCTTCCAAATCCCCTCTACACCACAAACTACGGGGCAGCATATGTTGGCGATTCCCTTTCGCTTCTCGATCAGCTTGAAGATGATTCAATTGATTTGGTGTTGACCTCTCCGCCCTTCGCTCTTCAACGCAAAAAGACATACGGCAATGTGGAGCAAGATGATTACGTTGATTGGCTTCTTGAGTTTTGTAAAAAAGTTTATAGAGTTCTCTCACCAACTGGAAGCTTTGTGCTTGATTTGGGTGGAGCTTATCAAAGTAAACGCCCTGTCCGATCTCTTTACAACTACCGGATTTTAATTAAACTCTGTGATGAATTAGAATTTAGACTTGCTGAAGAGTTTTTCTGGTTTAATCCAGCAAAATTGCCGTCACCCATTGAGTGGGTTAACAAACGAAAGATCCGAGCTAAAGACGCTGTAAATACAGTTTGGTGGTTATCGAAAACTGATAATCCTAAAGCTAACGTAAGTAATGTTTTAGTTCCTTACTCCGATCGCATGAAGAAATTACAAGCCAACCCTCAGAAGTATTACACACCAAAGGAAAGACCTTCAGGTCATGATATTGGTAAAAACTTTGCCACTGATAATGGTGGTGCTATTCCTTCCAACTTATTAGAAATTCCAAACACTGAAAGTAATTCTAGCTATATCCAAATATGTAAATCTGCCTCCATAGCTCCTCATCCTGCAAGATTCCCGCAGAAGTTGCCAATGTTCTTCATTAAATTTTTGACTGAGCCTGAAGATAAAGTTCTTGATATATTTGCAGGCTCAAACACTACAGGATTTGTAGCTGAAGAGCTAGATAGGAAATGGATTGCTTTTGAGGCTGAATCAGCCTACCTTGCTGCTTCAGCCTTTCGTTTTATAGATAAACCCCAGGCTCCCAAGGATGCTCTTTCTCTTTACGAAAATCTTCTGTGTCAACAAGAACCAACCCATCTAACTAACCTAAAGCAATTAGCTATGAAATTGTAAGCTCCAGCATACATCAGCAAATTTCGTTACGTCTGCTCATTTTCTTTGGGATACATCAGTTCACCTTCTTTCTCGATCAACCCTAAAGGAATTTTAGGGTTATTAATTGACTCCATTCCTCCAAGTATTCTAGACTCCCAATAGCTAAATTTAGGTTCTAGTGATGCTGGATTGACCTTATAGATAGCTTTTAATACTATTCCTTCGTAAACAGCAATATACCAAGCTCTCACAGCTCGATACTTTGCAAGAATATCTAAATTAAGGTGGTGATGTGTAGTTACACTTCTACTCAGAAGTTTATTAATTGTTTTTAACTCATACTCATTTTCTTCTGCATCAATTGCGTCATTTCCTTCACGCCCAGGCGATATTCGTAAACCAAGTAGAATTAGTACTTGAAGAACTTTACCGCCGTTGTCTTGAAAAATATCGTTGATACCATACTCATTTGCAAGGCTCTGCAATTCCTGTATGGCTTCAAGTGCCGTTTGTAGACGTTCTAAATCCGAGCGACGCTCTTTAGTTGTGTTAATTGGTTCTTCGACAGGCTCGACAAGGGAAGGAGGAACTACTGGAGTTTGTAATTCACTAAGAAAGCTGGTGCTGACTTCTGCTTGACGAGTAACGTTCATCAAGTACGGTACTGACACATCAAGAGCTTCGGCAATATCTAAAATCGTTTCAAAAGATGGGGCGCGTTCACCGCGTTCTATGTAGCTAACATGCTCAATAGACTTGTTAAGGCGCTCTGCAAGCTGCTCCTGGGTGATTCCTCTTTCTCTGCGAAGTGCCTGAACTCTCTCCCCAAAAAGCTGCTTAGCTTCCTCGTATTTTTCAGAAGTCATAGGATTTAAAACGAACCTAAAGTACGTCTCAAATCCTATGGAATGTCTAAGAATAACAGAACGAACTCAAAGTGCGTTTTTTAGTCGTATGCCACAAATAATCTCAAAATGTCCTTTTAATGGCGCTATCTCTACATTCACCGGGACTTTGAAAATGCTGCCCTAACCGATAACCAAAGCAGCCCAACGGCTAAGGTCAGCGGTTGCAGACTAAATTTAACTCCAGCACAAATCGCCCGTCAATCCGCTGCACTGCCGTGTTAGCTGGAACACGCACCGACAACCTCTCAACCACTCCTCCTCTCACACCCAACCGATCGCCTTTCAACACCGCCTCACCCACAACCTTCTGAGCGGTTTTGGCACCACCGATCGCCCCTCGCCACTGCCCTCACCGACACCTTCCTGGGTGCTCTCTCAACCACAGACAAGACTCAAACCACTGCCTCAACAGACAATTTTCTGGGCGTTTTTGGATTCACCGACAACTTTCAAGGACAAGTGGAACGACTCGATGCGGAGCCAGCTAACTTGTTATTAGAGAGAATTTTTCCTCAGCTCCACCCCAAAACAGGTGGATAGGTAGTTTTTTTCTTGCGATCCTCCCAAATCAGGTGGATCTGAGGAAAGCTTCTTCATAATACGCAGACCGAGGTGGATCTAAGGAAAATTTCCGCATCGCTTCAGATGTGTACGGTTGGCACTACGGGTATCATCAGACACATACTTCGTTGTGACTGCATGGTTATGGAACCTCGCCCCAAAAAGCTCTTAGATCAACTGCGTGAAGTGATCAGGCTCAAGCATGATGCCTACCGGACGGAAGAAACCTACGTGCAATGGGTGAAGCGCTTGATCCTCTTCCATGAAAAGCGGCATCCGCGTGAGCTGGGGCGAGCCGAGATTGAGGCCTTTCTGACCAATCTGGCAGTCCAACAGCAGGTCGCTGCTGCCACTCAGAATCAGGCTCTCAACGCCATTCTCTTTCTGTACCGAGCGGTGTTGAACTTAGAGGTCGCTGAGGTCAATGCGATGCGGGCAAAACGCACTCAAGATCTCCCCACGGTTCTGACCCCACAAAAGGCAAAGGAAATCATTCAAAACATCGGCGGTGTCCAGCAGTTGGTGGTGAAATTGCTTTATGGGGCTGGATTGCGGTTGTGCGAAGGGTTGCGTTTGCGAGTCAAGGACATCGATTTTGCCCAATATCAGCTCCTGGTGCGAGACGGCAAGGGCAGTAAAAGCCGTGTCACAATGCTACCAATCAGCGTGAGTGAGGCACTGCGCGATCAGCTCGTGAGGGTCAAGCGGCAACAGCAACAAGACTTAAGGCGAGGCTTTGACGCTGTACCGATGCCCTATGCCTTAGATCGCAAGTATCCGAAGGCAAAGCGAGACTGGGTGTGGCAGTTTGTCTTCCCCTCCAGCCAAATTGCCAAAGACCCGCGCGGTGCTTTGATGTGCCGGCATCACCTGCATGAGAGCAGTGTGCAAAAAGCGGTCAAGCAAGCAGTGCAGGGCACAAAGATACCAAAGCGAGTGGGATGCCACACCTTTCGACATCGCTTTGCAACGCCTCTGCTGGAAAGTGGTTATGACATCCGCACGCTTCAGGAGTGGTTGGGACATAAGGATGCCAAGACAACGATGATCTACACGCATGTCTTAAATCGAGGTGGACAAGGTGTGAGAAGCCCACTTGACCTGTAAGACTGGATTGAGCATTGCAAGCGCCACGTCTAGACAGGCGATCGCTGGCTCTCTC
>Ga0163154_10005520_pt1 | contig 16006 bp, 15 predicted proteins | sample OliLakLV19MP9P1_FD_148649 | JGI IMG/M metagenome (GOLD analysis project Ga0163154, IMG submission 148649) | Freshwater microbial mat bacterial communities from Lake Vanda, McMurdo Dry Valleys, Antarctica - Oligotrophic Lake LV.19.MP9.P1 | ecosystem: Environmental > Aquatic > Freshwater > Lake >... | reverse complement strand
GTCCTTCGGACGAGCGTCCTTCGGACGAGCGTCCTTCGGACGAGCGTCCTTCGGACGAGCGTCCTTCGGACGAGCGTCCTTCGGACGAGCGTCCTTCGGACGCGACAACGAGACAATTTGATCGGCAAAGATCATCTACTCGCAATAGACAGCACTTCGATTATTGGCATTTCTGCGAGGAACATAAGAGCATGGAGGGATTTTAAGGCGAACATTGCGAACAATCGTCTTTGCCGATCAAATTGTCTCGTTGTCGCGTCCAAAGGACGCTCGTCCGAAGGACACCGAGGCGGGTACTTTCAGTACCCGCAATGACACGGGGGTTTAAAATGCTTGACCTTGCGATATTCTCAAAATAAGCGACGTATCAAAGCCTTTTTGCGGACAGTCGGCAATATCTTGCGTAACTGAGGTTACCCCAATGGAAAGACTGGGGGACTCCATAGGCAGAATTTAAGGAAAACCCCAGCAACATTTATTCTGTTGAGAGCGATAATAGTGGTGTAGAGAACGCTGAATTTTGTGGCTGCGCCACAGAGCAAACAGGAGTTGGAAGAAATGTTGCCGATCTCCATACTGCTCGCTGACAACGATGAGATTATCCGCCAATGTTTGCGTCGCGTTATCGAAACCGACCCGGAACTTTGCGTTCTATGGGAAGCCGACAACGGATTGCAAGCCCTGCATTTGGCGCAAGAACATCACCCAGCAGTCATCGTAATGGACGCGCATATGGCGCGAATGGACGGAATCGAAGTGACACGGTGTCTGCGACAACGTTGCAACAGCCAGCGCATAATTTTGATGAGTGTGTATGAAACGGTTCGCTCCGATGCCCTCGATGCTGGAGCCAACGATTTTGTCAACAAAGATGGTGGTTGCGACGCTATCCGCGAAGCGATCCACCGCATATTTCAACGCTGCGCCTTGACGCCAGCGACACGACAGGAAAGCGACGAGACTTATCATGACTACCATTGTATCCCCGGATAACTTATCTCAGCAAGAGTTCGAGATGCTCTTTCTGCGAAGCCAACGCCGCGCTTATAATCTGGCATACCGCCTGACGGGAAATACGGCGGACGCCGAAGATGTCACCCAAGACGCTTACGTTCGCGCTTGGAACAACTTCGATTCTTACGATGCCAATCGCTCGTTCGAGGGCTGGTTGTTCCGCATTATTACCAATCGCGTGATTGATATGCGCCGCCGCCAAAAGCGCGTGCCGATGTACTCACTCGATACTCCCATTATCGGAGACGAGGACAGCCAGCCGTTGAGCCATGAATTTGCCGCCCCCGACAGCAATCCCGAAGATATTGTCGTCGGTCCGATTATGGACGACAAATTGCAAAACGCGCTCTCCTCACTGCCCGCCGATTATCGCCGCGCTATCATGATGTGTGATGTGGAGCAGCGTTCGTATCAGGAGATTGCGGAGACGATGCACTGCGCGATTGGAACGGTGCGTTCGCGCATTCACCGCGCCCGTGTCATGCTCCGCAAATATCTCGAAACGGGAGCAACGCAAGTCCGCCCGCGCCGTCGTCTTGCCACCAAAACGCTGGTGTCGCAAGTTGTCATGGCGGCATAAAGAGAGGGAAGATAATGCCTCAATGGGAAAAAATGCTGGCATCGGTGGGTATCGGTGCGGCGAAAATGACAGTGCAGATTGAAGAAGCCATCCTGCCACGCGGCAGTGAACTACACGGGACAATTGCACTTGTCGGCGGAAATGTGCCGCAGCATATCGAGCAGATTATCGTTTCCATCGGATACACGACGGTGGTGGTGGTAGGCAAAGGGGTGATCCCGGTTTATCACGAAATGGCGAAAACTGTTGTTGCGGAGATGTTCGACATCGCGCCCAACTTGACTGAGACCGTGTCGTTTGCCATCACTGTTCCTGACAATGCTCTCAACGGACTGACCTTGTCGGCGCAAGCCGACATTCCGGGCGCGGTTGATCCTCGTGCGACGATTCAGTTGGAACTTTCTGCTTCTCTCGAAATGCTGGCTGTTCATGACGCTTTGCAGCAGCTTGGGTTCGAGGCAAAATCCGAACTGCGTCCGCATTCTCTGTATGCAGGACGTTTTACTGCGAACTACGCCGCCCCTGCGGAACTTCGCGCCGCCGTCGAAAATGTCCTGCTCTGGCTCAAGCGTGAAGAGGTCAACTTTGTTGGGGCATTGGAAATCAATCACCAAGAGCATTCGTTTGCCGATGCGGTGAAATCGCTTGTTCGCCAAGACCGCACTCAGTCGCCGCTCTCGTTCGCATGGGACGATTTATATGATGCGAACAAACAGCCGCGCAGTGAACATTTGGCGTCTTTGCTAAAAACCGCGTTCGAGAGTGCATTGAAACTGCCCGATGAAGAGAAGGCGACTCTTTTGCGTGCCTCGTTTCCGCCAGATGTGTCGGACGAATTTTTGCGACCTGCTGCCGACAGTGAACCCAATACATCAGACCTTCTGCGCCCGGAATCCAGTGAACACAAACAAGAGGATTTGTAATTTTCTCAGGACGGAAGTTTCTGTTGTCTAATGGAGTCAACCAGATTGTACCGTTTCATTCATGAGACCTCTTGCCTCAGTGTTCTCATGACCGGGTAGAGGAACATAATCGTCCAAAGAGGTTTTAGGGATTGGGTGTGAGGGCAATTGCGTTCCGGGTACAAGAACGTACCCGTCTAAAAAACAGACGTCCTACGGACGTACACCCTAATAGTAAATTAGCGTGATTTCTGGTGTTTTCTCAAGCGAGTTTCACAGTGGAAACGGAGAGCAGAAGCCTCTCGCCATACACTAAAATTTAGGCTAATGGACTACTAATAGACAAATCAGATAAATCTCGTACATTGCGCGTCCGAAGGACGCTTGGCGGCACGCCATTTAAGACGGAGGTTTAAAACCCTCGCGCTGGCGAATGTACGGAGTTTAAGCGATTTCTCTATAAGGTTTTCGCTCTCTCTTGAAACGATCTGCGGCGAGGAGACTCTCACGATGATGCGATCTGCTCACAATGGGGGATTTGCGTCCGTAGGACGCCTGTTTTTGAGGCGGGTACGTTCTTGTACCCGCAGTGGCTTCTCACGCCCGCTGACTTGTGCAGGAGGTCTATTGCGAGAGGGAGCAGAGTGTGGCAGAGCAGTTGAAAGAAGTCCAAGAGATTCAAGAAATCAAGGTTCAACGTCCGAAGCGAGCAAAACTTACAGCAGAGGAGTCGCTCAAGTGAATGGAGGCATTCCCTGAGCGGAAGGAGGAGATCATTGCCGCTGTCCAAAAAGGCAAGAATTGAAGTTTATCTCCCGAATCGTTGCTTTCAGAGTTTACCACTGCGAGCAAAGTGGTTTCAGCGTAACTGACGGTTGAGGGCGGCGAACTGAGCCGAGTGCGCGTGACAGATCGCCAGTGCCAGCGCATCTGCCGCGTCATCGGGCTTGGGCAGCTTTTCGAGGCTGAGAAACTGCTGAACCATATACTGCATCTGTTTTTTTTCTGCACCGCCGTAGCCGACAATCGCGACTTTGACCTCATTCGGGCGATACTCATATAACGGAATTCCGCGCTGTGCGGCAGTCAACTGCATCACGCCGACGGCTTGCCCCACCAATAAAGCCGTCGTGACATTATTACCGAAAAAGAGTTTTTCCATCGCGATAACGTCCGGTTCATGCGTATCGAGCAGACGATTGAGCTGTGTATAGATCGAGAGCAGTCTGTCTGGCATCTCGTCCTCTTTGCTGGTCAGGATCACTCCATGCGTTATCCATGTGATCTTGCTGCCCTGTTTTTCCACCAAGCCGTAGCCTGTTGTCGCTGTGCCGGGATCGATTCCCAAAATCGTCATTGGTTTCTCCTTGAAAACTCACTCTCAAGAATTCTGTATATTTCCCGATAAAGGTTATGGCATAATCTGTGCAAGAATGCAATAAGGCAAGGGGAAGTATGGAGAAGCAAAAGCAAAGTTTGAACGCAAAGGAAAGCACCACGCCGACTCCGCAAACCGAATCACGTCTGCGCCTCGAATACCTCGATGGACTGCGCGGCTTGGCGGCTCTCTATGTTGTATTTCATCACGCTTATTTGCAGTCTACATCCTCCGCAGACCGCTTCAACCTCCGCACTCCTCTCAATCGCGCCCTCCATTTTTTGGATTACGGACATTTTGCCGTCGCTATTTTTATTGTTTTGTCAGGCTATTGCCTGATGATTCCGCTTGCCAAAACGCGCACAGAACCGCTGCGGGGTGGATTCATCGGCTATATCTGGCGTCGCGCCAAACGCATACTGCCCCCTTACTATGCTGTGATTGGCTTCACCTTCCTGCTGATGATTTTGGAGCCGCGCCTCACTCAGCGGATGGATGTCTACTGGGATTTGGTATTGCCATTGCCCGGCACAGAATTCAGAGGCGGAGTCATTCCCAATATTTTGCGCGAAGTGGAACTGCCCGCCTATACCAACGGCACAGTTCTGTCGCATCTCTTTCTGGTGCAGAATTGGGTCAAAGGGTGGATTTATCAGATCGGGTATCCGCTGTGGAGTGTGGCAACAGAGTGGCAGATTTATTTTCTCTTTCCATTGTTGTTGTGGATACGACGGCGTGCGGGCAACGTGATGATGGCGGCGGCGGCTGTTCTACTGGGTGCAATGACGCGCCTGATTCCCGGTCATCCCGGCGAACAGGGAAGCGTTTGGTTTATCGGGGCGTTCGGCTTGGGAATGCTTGGAGCTGCTGTAAGTTTTTCAACGGAGGACACTGTCAAACGATTCCGCGAACGCCTGCCTTGGGGCGTGATCTCCGGCGTGCTGTTCGGGCTGTTTCTGCTGATGGGGCTAATCAATTCGCGCCTGTTGGAAGATTGGAACACGTTTTGGATAATAGACACTTATCTAGGCGTCGCGGTGATGTGTCTGCTGATCGCCTGTACCCGCTCGATTCAATCGGGCAGAATGCACCTCAATCTGCCTTTACGTTTGTTCGATTTGCGTCCCTCCGTATTTTTGGGCAAATTTTCGTACAGCCTGTATCTTGTTCACGCACCGATTTTGGCGTGGCTTCATCTCCATGTGCGCGTCCGCACCTATTCGGAAACCGTCGCTTGTCTCTGGATGTTCGGGCTGGGTGTGCCGCTTTGCATTCTCGCCTCTTACCTTTTCTATCTGCTGTGTGAACGCCCCTTCGTATCACAAACCGCCAAATCCAAAGTACAAAAAGTGAAGCCTGCTGACGAAACCGCTTCCTCGCAAGTTGCGCCGATAGAGCCTTACCTCACCCCCCGCCCCTCCGAAAAATGAGGGAACAAGGAGAGGGGAGAAAATCCCAATAGACCTCGTCGAGACAGAGCAACTCAACATCCAGCGTATGCTCGCCATCCCGTTCATTCACGCGGACAAAACAAAGATTAATATCCAAGGAATGGAGGAGTTTGTGTGGGTATTCACAGAGGGACAACACGTAGTCTTCAGGCTGACAGAAACACGGGAGGCGGATATTGCCCATCAATTTCTACAGGGCTACCAAGGGATTCTCATCTCTGATTTTTATGGCGGCTATGATGGTGCCGAATGCAGGCAACAGAAATGTCTTGTTCACCTCGTTCGGGATATGAATAATGATCTCTGGAGCGCGCCATTTGACCGGGAATTCGAAGCGTTCGTTGCCGAAGTGAAGAATCTGTTTACACCGATCTTAGAGTCCGTCAGAAAATACGGTCTGAAGGCGCGACATCTCCACAAGTTTAAATTGCACGTAGACAAGTTCTACATAAAGAACATAGAAGGAAAGGGACACTCCAACGAATTAGTCGCAAAGTTTCAAAAGTGCTTCCAACGCTACAGGCAAAGTTTATTTCTTTTTCTCAGTATTGACGGCGTACCATGGCATAAAAATACGGCTGAGAACGCCATTCGACCGCTCGCCGTTCAGAGAAAAATATCGGGGACATTTTACGAGAGCGTCGCGCCTCAGTACTTGGTCTTGCTCGGAATCGCCCGCACCTGCAAGTATAAGGACAAGTCCTTTCTCAAATTTCTACTCTTGGGAGAAATAGACATCAATGCGTTCAAGTCTGGCAGGCGAATAAAGGCTTCTATATTCGCTTCGCCAAAATGATTCGGCAAAGTGTGTTTTTTACACGAATTCTTACCACTCCGCAATCTGAATCCTGCCTCAATCTTCAATCGGCTGAAAGCCGTTGCAGGAAGTGGGAGGGTTTCGCCGTGCGGAATTCTTTGAAATGTGCAGTGAGCAGACAGATCGGCTCGGCGGAGCGACGAACTGATTCGCTCCGCCGGCGGCTGTGTCCGCCTTCGCCCGATGAGGCTGTCGCTTACGCCGCAGCATTCTGAGCAGCCGTCTTGAAGATGTCGAATGTGTCGAGGACCATCACGATCCCGCCGTCGGAAAGGATCGTTGCTCCAAGCACAAGATTGCCTTCCGAAAGAACTCCTGTCAAAGGCTTCATCACGCAGTTCACGTTGTCCACGATGGACGTCACGGCCAGCGCGACCATTTTCTCACCGACCTGAACGACCAGCATCGTAGTCTCCGCTCCATCGTCCGGTGCGGCGGCGTCCGGCTCGTTCAGCAAATCCCTGAGGAAGACGACCGGGACGACCAAGCCGCGCAGTTCGATGAAAGGACGGGTCAGAGCCGAGAACAGCGTATCAGAACGCACGGAGCACACCTCGCGAATCGTATCGAGCGGCAGACCATATCGGTTATTGCCGACGCGCACCAGCATCAAGGATACGATCGTCGAACAGGCGGGAACCGTCAACCGAAAGCATGTCGCTCCATTCGGCGATGTCCTCACCGCGAGCGTGCCTCCTAATTCGACGATCTTATCGTGGATCGCCTTCAGGGAGGAGCCGCGGTGTTCGGAGGCTTCTTCACCGAGGTCTGCCTGCGTCGCGAACATCTGCTTCTCGATCCATTCGCTCTCGGAAAGCGCACCGAAGCCTGGGGGAATCGAGCAGTCGCCCAGCCGCACATCGCGCTCCACCATCTGGAGATCGAAGCCATGCCCGTCGTCCTCGATTTGCAGCACCACATGGCTGCCGTGATGGGAGGCGGTGACCAATATCTCGGCGCGGGGTTTCTTGCCGGCGGCCTTGCGTACGTCCGGCGCGTCGATGCCAAACAGAATCGTGGCTCTCAACAGATCCAGCAACGGCTGCTGGAGGAATTTCCCACTGATCTTCTCGATCTCTACTTCCTTGCCTGAGAACTTGAAGGAAATGTCTTTCTGCTCGCGTGCCGAAGTGTATCCGACGAACTCGTCCATTTTCTCCGAGAGATCCTTGCAGCTCGTCGTGCGCAGTTTTACGACGGAGCGTTGAAAGTCGGTCGTGTTTCGATCAAGGTGGGAGTAAGCCTGCATGAGATGGTTCATGCAGTCGTTGATGATCCGGCTCTGCCGCTCTGCCTCCTGCCTCTCGCCTACGATGTTCGCCATTTTAGCAAGGCTGCCGCCCATCAAGGTGTGGCTCATGGTCATCTCGTCCATGTACCGGAAGACGGAATCGAGATAGGTCGCCTCAACCTCCAGCACGGCATTGTCAACACCTTTTTCCTGAACCGGCTCCGCTAGGAATCCCGTGATATACTGCAAATCACGGTATTTCAGCAACCCTTCCAGCGTCTCGATCAGACCCGTAAGCAGGCTGGCGCGGAACATGATCTTCATGTCCGGCATTCCGGTTGAGACCATGCCGTAGTTCACCCGTGTGTTCATGATCGTCCACTCGGACTTGAGATGGATGTACATATAGGCGATGATAATCGAGAGGGCTTCCGGCTCGTCAATCTCCTCGGCCACCTTCAAATAGTCGTCCCGGCGGTTGCGGATCCAGACACCCATCGCCTCTGCTTCCGCCGGATCGTCTCCATCCCACATGCCGAGGCTGATGGTCCAGCCCTCCTCCAGGAGCGGTGAAAGCAACGCGGATTCGATTGTCGTGCGGGTGATCATTCCTTGCTTCTCCTATCCCAATCCGTTCGGCGATGTTGTTCCCGATTGATCCTGAATCCATTTACAGCTGTTCACCGGTTCGGAGAGAAACTCGATGATATGGTCAATGTCTTGAGCGGAGAGGACCTCCTCTAATGCGAGCAGAAGCGTCGTGGTCAGTGAGGCGCGCACCGCCAGAGTCATATCGGCCTGACCTTTAACCGCGTTCTGGTAGTTGACTTGCGTATTCAGCATGGTCCAATGCGCCTTCATCTCGATATAGCTGACTGCGCCGAGGGTGTACATCGCGCTCACGTCGTCCACCTCCATGTAGGCGGCTAAACAGCGGTCACGGTAGGCGCAGATCCAGGTCATGGCCTCGGATTTCTGGTTCAGCGTGCCTTCCTCCCAGGCATCCAGGCAATTGTCCCAGCGCATTGCCATTTCCGGGTGGGTGATGGCATCGGTGAATTGGTTTTTGTGTTCGATGACAGACGGGTTGGTATTCATTTCATTTCCTTTATGCTTTTGTTCGACCAACGCAGCACTTGCGCTGACCGATGTGTTCACGCCTCTTAGCCTGATTGGTTTCTCACCGATCCAGGCAGGTCGAACTTGGAGAGTCTGCGGTTATCATCACTTGCCCCGCCATTCCGGCGTTCGCAGTGTTGTGCATGATTCCGCTCGTGCATGATTGGATGCGCATCCAATCATGCACGAGCGGAATTCTGATGATGCAATGCGTGCGGCTAACTGCCAGCGACGCACACTGCCGCATCGTCGTCACGGTCGGAACCGTAGGCGTGAACAGGTTCGGATAGGAATGAGATGATCGTATCCACGTCGTCGGTTGCGAGTGCCTCTTCCAGGGCAAGCAGAAGCGTGGTGATCATCGAAGCGCGAACGGCGATGCCCATGTCTGCGGCGCCCCGGTTCGCGTTCTGGTAGTTGATCTGCGTGTTCAGCAGAATCCAATGGGATTTAAGTTCGACGTAGTTGACGGCTGCCAGCGTATACATTGCTTCGAGATCGTCAACGTCTTCGTAGGCGGAAACACACCGGTCCCGGTAGTCATGGATCCATGTGAGCGCGGCGCGCTTTTCCTCGGCTGTTCCCTCGATCCAACTGTCCATGCACTCTTCCCACTCGAGGGAAAGCTCCATGTAGTTGATGGCTGAAGCGAATCGGTTCTGGCTTTCAGCCTTAACCGCTCCAAGCCCATTCTGGTACTTTACTGCAAAATGCCCTGTGTTGATCATCACGTTCTCTTTCCGCTTCTTTAATGTTGCTTGGGGTGAATTTCCCGCCTGGATCGCGACTGGACAAGCCTTCAATTGATTTTGGCTTGAACCCTATCTGCTTCCGGGCGACTAGCATTCGTCGCGAATGATGGTCTTCGAGAACCACTGTACTAAGGGACAAATCAGATAAATCTCGTACATTGCGCGTCCGAAGGACGCTTGGCGGCCTGCCATTTCAGACGGGGGTTTAAAACCCCCGCGCTGGCGAATGTACGGAGTTTAAGCGATTTGTCTATAAGGGATTCTCAAGGATTAAACTGTTCCATCGCATTGTCGGGTACTGAAAGTACCCGCCTCTGTGTCCTGCGGACGAGCGTCCTGTCGGACGCACCATGCAAGAACGGAACAGTTTTTTTGTTGAGAGTCCCTAAAACCTTACTGCACAATGATTGTCGGAAGAAACCCTGTAAAAGATGAGAGTTCGCTTGGCGCGGCATTGAATTTCGCCAAATAAAATTTGTGGGAAATCTAACCGGTTCAAACGGCCGCACAAAGTCGCGCGGGCGAGTATCATCCTTCGCGTTCTGAATAACCCCTGCTATCGCTGGCGTTGTCCAACCAAAGGATGAGTGTGCCTGCGCGGATACGCCGAAAGTTTCCGCAGAGGCTGGCAAAGCTGCTGGGTGTTGCCGCAATCTTGAGTAAAGACTCATGTGGGTTGAAGGCTGATTACGTCCACCGACCCTAAAGTTCCCGCAGTCCGTATCCGATACTTCTACTGGCACTTGGTGCCGTTGTGCAAGCACGTTGTGCAGGCACGTTGTGCAGGCACAAGGAAAGGAGTTTCTATGTTCGGACATAATGTATTGGACCGCAGCGATGTATTGGACCGCAGCATGGAGTCCCAGCTCGTCTCTCTTTACGCTGACCGTGAAAATCTGGAGAGGCATTTCGGATTTTCCGACCCAGCGCAGATGGTGGATATGGTAGACAGCCTCGTGCATCAGCTTCGAGACTTCTACGATCATCAGAGCAGTGGGCAGACAGTCGGAGAGCAGGGGACGTCCATCACGTCGATGCTGGAGGCGCAGCTGAGTTCGCTCTATGCGGAGCGTCAGGAGCTGATCGCCGAGCTGGGGGTTTCCGACGCTTCGGATCTCATCAGCATGGTTCGCAATCTGGAGGCTCAGCTTCACTCGCTTTATGTGGAGCGAGAGGTCGCCGAAATCCTGAACCACGTTCGCCAACTTGAAGTACAGATGAGGGCATTCTCAGGCGCTAAAGAGATGCCGGAAGTGGTGACGCTGGTCAGTAAGCTGACCAACGAACTCTCCACGTTCTGCGCCACCCACGAGTCGCATGGCTTACTGCGCGCCGCATAGGCTCGCTCTCAGGTCAAGCATACAGTCGTCTGCTACGGAAGGCGGCTCCGTTTCATTCATTGGAGGATTAATTAATGAGCATTGCTACACAGGATTTTCTCGACCGTCTTCCGGGCATGAGCCCGCACGAATTCGACACCCTCGACTTCGGCGTCGTCGGCGTGGATGATGCGGGCATCATCAAGGTCTACAACAGCTACGAGGCCAACATGGCCGGTCTGGATCAGCACAGCGTGCAGAGCAAGAATTTCTTCACTCATGTTGCGCCATGCACCAACAACCGGCTTGTCTACGGCAAGTTCAAGGACGGCGTTGCGGCTAACAGCCTGCAGGTGGAGATGGCCTATACCTTCACCTACAAGATGCGCCCTACCAACGTGGACATCCAGCTGTTCCGCCATACCGGCTCCGGAACCAACTGGGTGCTTGTAAAGAAGAAGTAGGCTTCTGAGGAGTGCCGGTGCGATCACTCCGGCTGATCTTTTCAGCCAGGGTGATCGCACTCGCCCCATGCCAAAGCATGCGCCGTCGTATCTTCTCGCCGACGCATGCCTCCATGCAAATTAGCAAACGCTCGTATGCACGGCACACGACTGGGTGTCAGTGCTTTGGATGCATCTCGCATGCAAACAGCCCACAAGACAACATGACCGCTCATCCAACCGATAATCCCTGGCATCAGCCGATTCACGATCGATTTCGCGGCAGTCCGTATCCGCTCCTCATCGCGGAAGGCAGAATCACGCCTGCAGCCTCTCTGTGGACGGGATCACGCCTCTGGGTGCAGGCGTTCCGGGAGAGCGGACTGACTGCCGGAGATCGGATCGTTCTGGCACTCCCGCCTTCGGCAGCCTTCGTCCAGGTGCTGCTCGCCTGTCTTTGGGAAGGGCTTGCCGTTGGGTTCGCTCCGCCCTCGCCCGATTTGTCCGCGTTGCTGGAAGAATTGGATGCACGTATTGGCGTTTCGACTTTTGCCGGCACGCATCTCTTCAATCCGGCGGACAGCTCCAACCCGCCAGCTGATCTGCCTGCGCTTCGAGATGCGGTTCACGCACCCTCGCCGGATGTTCGATTTCTGCTACGCACTTCCGGCACCAGCGGCGCTTCCAAATGGGTCGCTCTTTCCGACGCCAATCTTTTTGCAACGCTGAACAGTCATCAGTCATTGCTTGACCTGGAAGGCGCACGAACGCTCTCGATCCTTCCCTGGCACCATGCGTTCGGGTTGATCATCGATCTGATGTGCTCGCTGATGTCTGGCTCGGAGATCGTCCGGGATGATTCCGACGGCAGAAGCGGCTCGCGCATCATCGAGCAGATGCGGTCTGGCGAAACCACCCATCTGTGCGCGGTGCCGCTGCAGGTCGCCCGCATTCTCGAATCGGAAGGCGGCAGGGAATGCCTACGCACGCTGCAGGGAGGCGTGATCGGCGGCGCACCCGTCAGTGCTGAACTTGCACGATTTCTCGCTGAAACCCAGTTGCGTGCAGGCTACGGCCAAACCGAGGCATCTCCTGGAATCGCGTTAGGACTGCCCGGCGAGTGGCAGGCAGGATACATGGGGCGTCAGGTTGGGTGCAGCGTTCGCCTCGATGAAGAGAGCGTCCTGCATTTCTCCGGTCAGAATGCGTGCCTCGGCTATTGGACTTCAGACGGCCTGCACACCTTGGAACCCTCGCGCTGGGTGAACACAGGCGATGTCGCCCGACAGGAGGCTGGGCGGCTGATCTTCGGAGGCAGATCCGACGACACCTTCAAGCTCTCGAATGGACGCGCCATTCTCGCGGGTCGGTGGGAAGCCTTGCTGAAGGAGGGCGTTCCCGAGATTGAAGAGGCATTGCTGCATAGCCCCGACGGCTGCAATCTGGAACTCTGCGTTTCCACCGGCCACGGCGAGCCGGCTCCGCTTTCAAAGATTCACAGGGTCTTTGGCGATCTCGGCGCACGCCTCACTCTGGTGCAAATGGTCGCACCTGAGGAATGGGTTCGCACGCCGAAAGGCTCAATAGACCGTCGCACCATGACCAGGCGAATGGCGGCTTAGTATGAATAAGTCAGTTTCACAGGGACATAGGGCGATAAGCATCCGAACCCGTATTACATCTGCATTGAAATGCCGGGAGACCACAACGAACATGGATGTTTCCACCTCCGACGCTTACGGCGTCCTCGATTTCGCTGCAGAGGCGAGTTCGTCCGCGTGCGTGCCTCAGCGTGCGTTACCGCTGTCCGCTGACTTCGATGCCGAACCCAGTCTCGCCTTGGGTCCGGACTGCTTTCTCACCGCCGAAAGCGTGGAATCCGCCTCCTATCCGCCGGATTGCTGCGTTACCATTTCGACGGAGGGGTTGCAGGCTGTCGAACGTTCGCGGCTTGAGTTCATCCGTTCTCGGGATGCCGGTCTGCCGATCTACGGCGTGACAACCGGGTTCGGACCATTCGTCTCCTACGCTTCGGCGGATTGCGGAGGAGCGGAGCATGGAGCCGGATTATTAGCCCACCTCGGAGCGGGCAGCGGCGCGGATGCCCCTGAACCTGTGGTCCGCGCCACGATCCTGTTGCGCGCGCAGACGCTCACCCAGGGCTATTCCGGAATTCGTCCGGAGTTGATCGAAGGATGTCTGAATCTGCTTGCCTTTGGCATTCTCCCGGTGATTCCCGTGATTGGATCTGTTGGCGCGAGCGGAGATCTGGTGCCGCTCTCCTTTCTCGCTCGTGTTCTGGCAGGCGAAGGCGAGGTGGATTGCCGTGGCGTGCGGATGTCGGCATCGCAGGCTTTGTCGAATGCCGGACTTCATCCTTTGCGTCTCGAAGGCCGCGACGCGCTGGCTCTCACTAACGGCGTGTCGTTTCTGTCCGCATATGCGTGTCTTGCCGTCGCTCGCGCCGAGCGTCTCATCAGCCGTGCCGAAGTGCTTACCGGATGGGCTTACCGCCTTCTCGGATGCCGCACGCAGGCTCTGGATGAACGCTTGCATCGGGCCCGAGGCCATGCCGGACAAATCCGGAGCGCGCGCGCGATTGCAGACGAGGCAGGAATCGATCTTGATCGGCAGGATCACAACCGTCCGCTGCAGGAAATCTACTCCTTCCGGTGCGCCCCCCAGGTGCTTGGGGCGTGCCGCGAAAACCTCAGCTTCGCCCGACGCATCGTCGAGACGGAGATCAACGGTGTCAGCGACAATCCACTGTTCTTCACGGAAGCTTCCCCCGACTTCAGCGGAAATCTGGCGCATGGCGGCAACTTCCACGGCCAGCAGGTCGCCTTCGCCGCCGATGCGCTGAATGCGGCGATGACGCAGACAGGGATATTGATCGAACGGCAATTGGACGCTCTCTGCAATCCGATGGTGAACGGCGGTGCGCCACTGCTACTGTCGTGGAAGCCTGGAGCCTTCAGTGGGTTCGCCGGAGCGCAACTGACCGCCACTGCGCTGATTGCAGAGATGAGGATGCACGCGCAATCCTACGCTACCAGCTCGATTCCCACGAATGGGGGAAACCAGGATGTGGTTTCCATGGGGGCGCTAGCCGCCCGAGAAGCCTACCGGCAAACCGAAATGCTGGCTCCCATCCTTGCGGTTTCGGGCATGGCTCTAGCCCAGCTCAACCATCTTCGAGTCTACGAACGCGCTCCTGGTCCTACCACCTGGACGCCAGATTGGATGCCCGAATTCGAGCCGCTGGAAGCCGACCGACCGTTGCAGCACGACATCGCACGCATTGCTTCGGAGTGGCTTGCCTGCCCCGTCGTTTTGTGAGGGGATTCCTGGCTTTTCTCACCTGATCTAGTCGGTGTGAATATTGCCAGAAACGGTGTTCCCACCTCAAGTTGGAGAGCGTAAAAAAGTCGGGGGTATCAGCGAATGCCCACTCGAACTCTAACGCGATTTCTCCTCAACGCGGATGTATTTGTAATAGGCATTGCGAGAAACCCCCAGAATTTCGCAGATCTCTTTGACGGAGCGCGTCGTATCCGTCTGTAACGCTGGTGGGGCATTTGTAACAGTTCAGGGTTGTTGGAGTCAACTGCCAAAACTGCCCTCTGACCGTCTCTTTCGAGAGTGGAGCAGAGAGCCGCAAGGCGTTTTTGAGCGCAAATTCCAACAACCCTGAACAGTTACCGACTACGCTCAAACCAAGTACGGCATTCAGTACAAGACCAATCCCATTCGCGTCAAACCTCAATCCCCCGCACAGTTGGCACAGCAAGCCCGTCTCAAACGTGCCGCCGGTGCTTATGGCGCACTCACACCTGCCCAAAACGCCGCTTGGCAAACATACTCCAAATCAGTCTTTGTCAACTCCAACAACGGCGAAGACGTGAACCCTTCTGCGTATGCCGCATTCGTCGGCTTGTTCTCCAAGTTCGTTCAGGTCAACCCGGCAGGAACCTTCCCCGCAAATCCCCCCGCTCTTCCGTTTGGCGGCGACAACGTGACCGTGACCGTCACCAGAGTAGATGGCAAGATCACCTTCACCGCAGACAAAGCCAACGCCGCAAACGTCACCACCGAACTGCTCATCCAGCCCTTGCGGAACATCTTCCGCAAGCCCACACCCAACTACACCAGCAAAGCCTTCTTTACCTTTGTCACCGGCGCACTCTCCAAAGTTCTCAATGTTCCCGTCGGCGCGTACTCCGTTGCTATTCGCTTTGTCAACTCTGCTACTGGTCAGGAAGTCGGCAAAGTTGTTCTCGCTTCCGTCAATACCGCCTAACCCAACAATGCAAAATGCCCGCCGCTCTCCTATCAGAACGGCGGGCGTTTTCCCTCTTCTCTCTATGCCGCACTCATCACCTGCATCTCATGAGGCGTATAGGCAAGAATCACTCCTACCACGCTCGACTCCGCCCCCAACCCCTTCACCAGTGCCTGACGAATACGCCGCTGTCGTTCCGTGTGATCATCCTCCGTAAACCCCTCCCACACGATGAGACCCGAATACCGCCCTCCCGGAAGGTCATCCAACTCCACCTGCGCCGCAGCAAACGCCTGTGTCAAAGCGGTGATTATGCGTTGTTCCATTTGCGTTCTCCTTGATTGATCACTTTATGCGCCAGATTCAACACCGTGCGGCTGATATTCTTCCACCGCTCGCCCTTCGTATTGAACTCGGCGCGTATCTCGGTCATGTAATCCAAAAACTCTTTCTCCGAATAATAGCGATGATTGCTCCGCCAGCGCAAGTTCAGCATCTCAAAGTCACCCGAAAACTCCGCTTCCAAATCCTTCGGAACGATGGCATAAAACTTCGAGTCCTTCGCCAACTCTCGCCGCTTCCGCCCCACCTCTGTCAGTGCCGTCGGTATAATGCACAAAATTCCGGATGAAATATGCTCACTTATTGAACTCTTGTGCCATCAATTTCTCTACAGAAAGAGGTGGCTGAGTGTTACGAGGAGCAGATGTGAACGAAC
>Ga0163154_10005518_pt1 | contig 16006 bp, 15 predicted proteins | sample OliLakLV19MP9P1_FD_148649 | JGI IMG/M metagenome (GOLD analysis project Ga0163154, IMG submission 148649) | Freshwater microbial mat bacterial communities from Lake Vanda, McMurdo Dry Valleys, Antarctica - Oligotrophic Lake LV.19.MP9.P1 | ecosystem: Environmental > Aquatic > Freshwater > Lake >... | reverse complement strand
ACGATCACGTCCTGCACGCCAGCCACCTTCGCCGGGACGACACCCATGATCAGCGAGCTCGGATACGCCGCGCGCCCGCCTGGCGCGTAGACACCAACGCGACGCAGCGGATCCGGACGGCGTCCGACGCGGACGCCAGGCTCCGTCTCCACCTCAACTGCGGTGGGGAGAAACGCGGCATGCGCCACACGGACATTGCGCACGGTGCGCTCGAGGGCGTCGCGCAGTTCAGGTGCCATGTTCCCAAGGGCATGCGTCCATGCCGAGCGCGGGACTTCGAGCGCCTCGAGTGTCGCGCCATCAAACGTCATGGCCATTTCACGCAACGCGGTGTCACCGTCACGCTGGACGCGGGCGATGATCTCCGCGGTCTGACGCCGGACGGTATCGTCGGCCGAGGTCGAGCGATCGAAGAGCGTCCGACGGTCATCCTGGCTGAGGGCGTCGATCGGCCCGCTGAATCGGAACGGTGACACGTTCATGGCATCAGGCGCTCGATACGCGTCACGAGAATCCCCTGCCCGCCCAGTTGCTTCAGTTGCCCGATGGTGCGGTAGATGGTGGCCGCAGACACGACCGCGTGGACGGCGACCATCTCGCCGTGGTCCATGATGTCGATGACCGTCGGACCGTTGATGCCCGGGAGGATCGCCTGCACGTCGGCCAGACGGGCCCGGGGCACGTTTGCCATGAGGTAGCGCCGACTCCGGGCGCGGAGCACCGACGACAGCGCGTCGACGAGCTCGTCGAGCGGCGGTCGCCGCACATCGCCGGAGGGGACGGTCGTGATCATTCTGGCCGAGGATTCGAGCACCGTCGCCACTTCGAGCAGCCCGTTGACCTTCAACGTCGAGCCCGTCGAGGTGAGGTCGACGACGATGTCTGCGATGCCAAGATGCGGCGCGATCTCGGCCGCGCCCGAGACGGGCACGATGTCGACCGGAATTCCCTCCCGAGTAAAGAAGTCCGCCGTGATGCGTGGAAAGACCGTCGCGACCCGCGGCTTGCCTTGCAGGTCGGAGAGGGTGCGAATGCGGCTGTCCTCACGGACCGCGACGACCAGCCGGCAGCGGCCGAACTCCAGATCGAGCAGTTCTTCCACATCTCTGCCGGACTCACGCACGAGGTCGATTCCGGTAATGCCGGCCTGCGCGGCCCCGTCCGCCACGAACTCAGGGATGTCGGCCGCACGGACGAAGATTGCCTCGAACTCGCCGCCGAGGGATGCAGTCAGCGCCCGTTCACCCTTGCCGCGGACTTCGAGACCGGCGTCGGTAAACAGTTCTCGGGCGTCCTCAGACAGACGGCCCTTGTTGGGAAGTGCGATGCGGAGCATTGCTGGGAGCGAAATGGGGACAAAAACAGCGGCGGCCCGTCCAGAAACCGGACGGGCCGCCGCGTTGCACAGTGCCAGCGCGCGAACTACGCCAAGCACCACACCCGAACGACGCCCGTCAGGCGGCAACCGTGATGATGGTGGTGATGCTGAGCGGCAGAAAAGTGCATGAGCCAAGGCTAGTGGGCCAAGGAGGGGCGGTCAACCGACCGCCAACATGGAACCTCGGCCGGTCGAGTGTGTGTTCTACCAATGTCGTCGCGCTTCTCCCGAGTGGTCCTGGCCGATCACGGGGCTTGTTCTTCGCGCTTGGGGCTCTATGCTTCGCGCAGTTTCGCGGCGCGGTCTGCCGCACGACACCGAGCACAGTGCTTCGCCTATTTGTCTTCTGTTCGCTAATCAACCGGCTACGAGGAGTTTTTCATGAAGTTCAAGGTTCTGGCAGTCGCCACGAGTGCGTTTGCGCTTGCCGCGTGTGGTGGTGGTGACAAGAAGGCGGCGGATACGTCTGCGATGCCAGCCCCGGCTACGGCTGCCGCGCCGGCTGAAGGCGCCGCGATGGCTCCTGCCGCTGGTGCTCTTGCTGCAATGCCGGTCACCGGCACGACGCACACGGTAAACATGATTGGCGATGAGAAGGGTTATCGCTTCGAGCCTGCTGCGATCACGGTCAAGGCCGGTGACGGCATCAAGTTCGTGAACGTCAAGGGTGGCCCGCACAATGTCGCGTTCGATCCGGCCACGGCCGGCGCATCAGCGGCTCAGATCTCGGCAAACATGCCAGAGAGCACGGGTGAACTGACCGGCAAGATGCTGGTGACGGATGGCGAGTCGTGGAGCATGTCGTTCGGCGGCGTGGCCGCCGGGACGTACACGGTCATCTGCACGCCGCATCAGGCGATGAACATGATCATGAAGGTCACTGTTCAGTAAGCCTTCAGTTGCTGATGGTCTGGCGGCGCTCGACTTCGGTTGGGCGCCGCGTTGCTTTTGTGCCGGTGCCGCGTGTGTCCACCGTGACCCATCGGCCGCCACCCTTACCGCTCACTGGAATTCGCGGGTGACTTCCGTTCTCGATTCATACACCACATCGCCCGTGGGGCGATGGATGGCAGGCCGCGTGCGCAATCTGGTGCATCGCAGCGGTGTGCTGGTGAGTGTCGGCGGCATCAGCTTCGCCATCGCGTTTGCGTTGCTGCTCTGGTTCACACGAGCGGAGCGTGACGCACTCCAGCGGGTACCGACGCCCGTCGACACGCTGGATCTGGCGCGCAAGGCCGCCAGCATGCGGCGGCTGCAGTTCCGCGCCGACAGCGTACTGGCCGAGGTCTCACCGCCACGTCGTCCCGCGGTTCGGCGCCTTCCGGCAACTGATTCATCGGTCGTCGATTCGACCGCAGCGCTGGGCTCTGCCGGTCCCGACACCCTTGCCGCAACAACACCATCATCAGCTGCACCGTATCAACTGGTCGTCGCGGCTGACGTGATTCCCGACTCACTGAAGCTTGCGGTCGCCATGCTCTCGGCGCGACTCGAGCGCGCGCAGAACGCGCCGCTGGCGTCGTCGTGGCGTGCACTGGCGGCGGATCCATTGTTGCAACAGGACGCACGCGTGCGGGCGCTGGCGGACTCGCTGGCGGAGGCAGAAAAATCACGCAACGAGTACGACGCGGTCGGTGGTGTCGACCCGATCTATCTCGAACTCTCGAGTCGCGTGACGTCGTATGGTCGCGCGATCGAACGGAGCGCCCTGCAGCGTATTGCCCTTCTGCTCGAGCCCGCCTCGGCAGCGGGTCCCGTTGCGATGCTGCGAGTCGGTCCGACGGCGGAAGAACGTGCCCGTCGCTTTGTCGCCGACTCGACGCGATACGTCACCGCACGCGCGAAGCGGGACGCCGCGGCGCGAGTGTCGGATGCCGTCAGTGCACAGCTGACGGCCGAGCGGGCGACGGCCATCGCGCGCGATTCGGCGCGGGCGCGGGCGCAGCGGCGGGTCGACGCGCTGGCACCGCCGCTGGCAATGCTCACCGCCAGTGCGGCCGCGGCGATCGGACTGGCGTTGCTGGTCACCATTCTGCTCGAAGTCCAGTCGCCCCGTCTGGCCGATGATCTCGAAGTCACGTCGCAGGCGCGCGTTCCGGTGCTTCTCAGCATCCGCACGACAGACGCGAAGACTCCGGAAGCACTCACCAGTGCGTTCAGTCAACTGGCCTTCGATCTCGAGCCGTTTCTGGAGTCGGTACGCACGCTGATTGTCGTCAGCGACGATCCGCAACTCGCATCCCGAACTGCGGCACGCATCGGCGAACGGCTTGGCTACGATGGACGCAGTGTACGCATCGTATCACCTCGCCAGGGCACGGCGCGCATGACGACCCGCGTTCGACGCCGCGCCACGCCAACCGCCACACAGGCCGTGCTGGTACAGCCGGAACGCAATCAGGGTGTGGCGTGGACTGGAGAATTTTTCCTCGAGAACGTCACCGATGACACGATCACCCTGCGCTCCGGCACGCTGGAAGATGTGCGGCCGGCGCTGGCGGCTGGCGCTGGTGACTCCCATGTCGTCCTCGTCGTGCAGATCGGGAGTACACCAAGCGCCTGGCTCTCCCGCGCGCGCGCCGAGATTCACCGGGCGCGCGGCGTGTCCGCCTTCGGTGTCGTGATCTGGGCCCCGGACATCGAGGACAGCGATCCTATTCAGTTTGCCCTCGACACGGCGCTGCGGCGCGCGCTCGACCACGTCCCGGTCGCGAATCGCTGATCGTGTCACACGCACCGGGGGATCATCATGTGGGCTGATCAGGTGCTTGCGTTCGAGCGCGCTCATCTCGCCAGACTGCTGTTCTGGGGCGCGACCAGTCTGGCGACGGCGCTCGGCAGCTGGGCCTTCTGGCGTGTGAAGCGACTGGATGTGCCGCTGCTGCGCCATTTTGCGATCCAGACTGGTGCGTGGGGCGCAATTGATTGCATTCTCGCGCTCGCGGCGCGACCCGGCTTGTCGCTTCGCGACTACGATGGCGTGACGAGTCTCGATCGTTTTCTCTGGTTCAACTGCGGGCTGGATCTGGGGTACATCGCGGTCGGACTCACGCTCGCCCTGTGCGGCTGGCGGTTGGCAAAGTCACGCGGCCTGGTCGGTGCCGGCCTCGGCGTCGGCATCCAGGGCGCCGCGCTGCTGCTGCTCGACCTGCGGCTCGCTGCACTCCTGTCTCAGGCACGGTGACGGCACGGTGAAGGACGCGTTCCAACTGCTCGCACTTCGGCAGTGCCCAGTCTGGGTGGCATGCATTTTTCGGGTAGTCTGTCCCGTGAGATCGAAGGCGGAGAAGATCCACGGCCCTCCGTGACGCCCTGTGATTGACGCCCCGCAACTGGCGCGCTGCCTGGATCGACGCATGCCTGCACTACGAACTTTGGTTGCGCGACAGTAGCTTCCACTCGTCGCGCCGCTCCACTCCTGCTTTCTGGCCACAGGCCTTTCATGCGCGGATACTCCGACCGCATCAACCACGCACTCGCCTTCGCGGCGAAGCACCACGACACTCAGGTGCGCAAAGGGCTGCGCATGCCGTATGTGACGCACGCAGCGAACGTGGCGGTCATCCTGACGCATTACGGCTGTGGCGAGACGGCAGTCGCCGCCGGCGTCCTGCATGATGTGATCGAGGACTGCGTGCGGGATGGGTACACCGCCGAGGATCTTGCCGATTGGATCGGGGCGAAGTTCGGCGACGATGTCCTGCAGACCGTGCTCATGGTGACACGCCGTCGACTGGATGACGACGGCATCGAGATGAGCAAGGACGATGTGAAGGAAGACTGCCTGGCGCGACTGATGACGGCGTCAGATGACGCACGCTGGGTTTGTGCAGCGCACAACCTGCACAACGCCGGCGCTGTTCTCGCCGATCTGCGCCGCACGATCGAGCCGGGCACGGTGTGGAATCGTGGCGGCGCCGATCGAGACGTCACACTGCAGTGGTACCGCGCCATCTTCGCACGACTTCAGACCGTCGGGTACACCGCGCCGATCATGGCAGAACTCGGCGAGATGGTCCTGCAGCTGGAAGCGGCACCGATCGGTGACGCTCCCGCTGTGATCTGACGCTCAGTTCACCGCACCGGCCGGTGCCGGTTCCGGATACGTGCAGACAACGTAGGCTTCGAGAAGCTCGAGAAACTCCGGCACGATGCGATCGCCCTTCAACGTGACGCGAAGCGAGCCGTCGACATAGACGGGCGCCCTGGGTTCCTCCGCCGTGCCGGGCAGCGAGATGCCGATGTTGGCGTGCTTCGATTCACCCGGGCCATTGACCACGCATCCCATGACAGCGACGCGCATCTCCTCGACGCCGGGATGCTTTCCGCGCCACACCGGCATCTGGTCCCGCAGATAGTTCTGGATATCCTCGGCCATGCTCTGAAAGAACGTGGACGTCGTGCGACCACAGCCAGGACAGGCCGTCACTTGCGGCGAGAAACTACGCAGGCCGAGCGACTGCAGGATCTGCTGCGCGACGTGCACTTCCTCGGCCCGATCACCACCCGGTTTCGGTGTGAGCGAGACGCGGATCGTGTCACCGATGCCCTCGGTGAGGAGCAGGGACAGGCCGGCGGCACTCGCTACCATCCCCTTCATGCCAAGCCCTGCTTCGGTCAGCCCCACATGCAGCGGATAGTCGCAGCGGACGGCAAGGCGCCGGTACACGTCGACCAGATCAGGCACCAATGAGACCTTCGCCGAGATGACGATCTTGTTGTGCGCAAGACCAACGTCTTCGGCCAGTTCGGCGGACCGCAGCGCACTGGCCAGCATCGCTTCGACGTACACGTCGTGCGCCGTGGCTGGCGTTGCCGACGCCGCGTTGTCGTCCATCATCTGTGTCAGCAGGTCCTGATCGAGCGAGCCCCAGTTCACGCCGATGCGCACCGGCTTGTCGTTGTCGACCGCGATCTGCACAATCGAGCGGAAGTTCTCATCGCGACGCTTCCCGCCAACGTTGCCCGGGTTGATGCGGTACTTGGCCAGCGCACGCGCGCACGCGGGGTACTTCGCCAGCAGCAGATGTCCGTTGTAGTGAAAGTCGCCCACGATCGGGACTGTGATACCGAGATCGACCAGCTGCTCGACGATCGGCGACACGGCGGCGGCAGACTCCTCATTGTTGACGGTCACCCGGACGATCTGCGATCCAGCGCGCGCCAGTGAGAGGACCTGCGCGACAGTACCCGCCACATCAGCCGTGTCGGTGTTCGTCATGGACTGGACCACGACCGGATGTCCGCTACCGAGCGGAACCGAGCCAATCATGACCGTCACCGTCTGGCGGCGCGGGCGGAACACGGAGGGGATGCTCACAGCACGAAATGGTTCGGGGAGGCCGGGACGGGCGATCTGGCATGGAATCTAGCGCGGGCGGAATCACGTATCAGGCGGGAGCATGAGGATCCGGGGTTGTGGCAGCCCTGCGGGTCCGTCGACATTGCCTGTTGCCCGCGTTCCACTAACCGTGACCGAGAGTCATCAATGGCCAAAGAGTCGAGTCGCACGTCTACCGACCCGTCGATCAGCACCGGCGGCCCCCTGACGGCCCCACCGAAGCCCCGGAGCAAGTGGAAGATCACCGCTGTCCTGTTTCTGGTGGTGCTCCCGCTGGCAGCCTTCGCGCTCTGGGTCACGGTCGCGCTCAGCTTTTCGTACGCCGATGGCGAGCGAGCCGGCTTCGTCCAGAAGCTTTCGAACAAGGGCTGGGTCTGCAAGACCTGGGAAGGTGAGCTGGCGCTGGCCAATGGTCCCAACGTCATGCCGGAGATCTTCAAGTTCACGGTCCGTGATGACAAGGTGGCGGAGTCGATCAACAACTCCCTTGGCAAGCAGGTCAAGCTCTCGTATGAGCAGCACAAGGGCGTGCCAACACAGTGTTTCGGAGAGACTGAGTACTTCGTGACGGCAATTGACGTGCTCGGCGCGCCAGTTCCGGCGGCAAATGGTGCCTCGCCGGTGACGCCCGCACCGATCGTCGATCCCGGCGCACCAACGGCGGTGCAGCCGGCGCCGACTCCGCCGATCAGCTTGCCACCTGTCACCGCACCGAAATCGACCGTGCCGCCACTGACCGTGCCGCAGACGCCTTGACGCGCCATTCAGACCCCACCGTCATCGTCGGGGCGGGTATTGCGGGACTGCTCTGCGCGCGAACGCTGACGCGTGCAGGGCACAGGGTCGTCGTGTATGAGCGCGAGCCCGAAGTGGGCGGCCGGGTGCGCACGACGGTGCAGGACGGTTTTCGCATCGATCACGGGTTTCAGGTGTTGTTCAGTGCCTATCCGACGCTGACCGCGGCGCTGGATATTGCAGCCCTCGAGCTGCGGGAGTTCCGTCCGGCGGCGCGGATCGCGACGGCTGGGTCTGCGACAGCATTGATCGGTGACGCCCTCGCTGACGCATCGCTGCTCTGGCCGACGCTCCGCGCATCATCGTTGTCGCTGCTCGACAAAATCCGGATGCTGCAGCTACGCTACTTCGCGACCGGATTGTCGTTTGACGACTGCTTCGCCGCGCGATTCGATCGCCTGTCCACGCGGGAGTTTCTGGTCGCTCGCGGTTTCAGTGCGAAGGCGATCACGCGCTTCTTCGCTCCGTTCTATGGTGGAATTCTCCTCGATCGGTCGCTCGAGTCCTCCGCGTCGGTTCTGCTCTATACGTTCAAGATGCTGGCTCAGGGTCGCACCACGGTACCCGCCGCCGGCATGGGCGCCATCCCTGCGCAGCTCGCGGCCGCACTTCCGGAAGGTTGCATCCGCACCGGCACTGCAGTCACGCGCGTGACACAGGCTGCTGACGGGCAGGTCGACGGTGTCATACTGGCGGACGATCGGCACATTCCCGCGCGGCGCGTGGTCCTTGCGTGTGATCCGCCGGCCATCGCGGTGCTCGCGCTCACGGCGGGCGTTCATGTCGATGTTCCACCTGTCAGTCTTGGCTGCACCACGGTGTATCTGCGGTCGTCGGCGCCGCTGCTGGATGGTGATGCGCTGTGGTTGAACGCCTCATCCGACGCGACGGTCAGCCACGCCATCACGATCAGCAATGTGGCGCCGACCTATGCACCGACCGGCTCGTCACTGACAGCAGCCACAGTCCTCGGAGCGTCTGCGGTTCTGAGTGAGACCGAACTCATCCCGCGAGTCAGAAAGGACCTGCTCGCGATGGGGAATCAACGCGCGGCGGAATCAGCGGAACTTCTCGCGGTGTGGCGTGTCCCGTACTCACAGTACGCGCAGCCTCCGGGGGCGCTCCTCCGTCGAATGCCTGCGGAAACATCGAGCGGCGGGCTGTTCCTTGCATCCGAACTTTTGCATACGAGTTCGCTCGAAGGGGCCGCGCGCGGAGGGATTGCCTGCGCTGAGGCCGTGGTGCGCAGTCTCGCGTCGTAGGCACGGGTCGAGGTGTGGCGTCATGGAGGCGGTAGTCGTCTGAATTACGCACGGTCGCGCGTGCGCCAACCTATTGCTCGGTTATCAATGCAAAATTTCAGCAAAGCGCTTGCCGTCGCCAGTCTCGCTCTCGCCATCGCATCGGTGCCGGCGAACGCACAATTGGCGTTTGGCCTCGCCGGTGGTGCCACGATTCCATCGGGTTCTCTGAATGATCGACAGAATCTCGGTTACAACGGGCTCGCCACCGTGCAGCTCGGCTTGCCACTGTTGCCGTTCCAGTTCCGCGCCGATTTGCAGTACAACGGTTTTGGCGGCAAGAACTTCGGTAGCGCCGTCACCAATGCCTTCAACAATGCCGACACCCGCGTCATCAGCGGCTCGATCAACGCTGTACTCAACCTGCTGCCGGGCCCGATCAAGCCGTATCTGATCGGCGGTGTCGGCTACTACGATACGCAGTTGCAGGGCACGGAAAGCACGCGCAAAGTCGGCTACAACTTTGGCGCAGGCGCGAAGTTCGGACTGACCGGCGCGAGTGTCTTTGTTGAAGCAAGAATGCACCAGATCAACGACGCGACATTCAGTGTTGGCGGTGGCCGGTCGACCGCCAGGTTCATCCCGGTGACGATCGGTATCATGTTCTAGTGCAGCGGCGCTGCTGCCGAGAGACCGCCGCCAGCGTCGACACGCGCCTGGATCACCCCTCGAGGCGCAATGCATTGCCCCGGGTGCTGTCACTCGGCATCAGTTCTTCGTGACCGGCCATCAGCTGCTCGCGCACAGCGCTGACAGCTGTTCCGCCGGGCACCGATCGGCAATCGACGCTGGCTTGTGCCGAGAGTGCATCGATCACGTCGTCGCCAAACTGTTCGTGTGCTGCCGTGAACGCCGATAACGGCAGCTCGTGAAGTTCGACACGCGCCTCTTCCGCCTGACGCACCAGTGACCCGACCGCACGATGGGACTCGCGGAACGTCACGCCGCGGCGGACCAGATAGTCGGCCAGATCGGTCGCCATCATGACTGACGTCACGGCCGCGCGCATCCGCTCGGTGCGGAACGTGAGCTCGTCGACCGCGCCCGCAACGGCCGGCAGGACCAGCGACATCACGTCGACGGCGTCGAAGAGCGCACGCTTGTCGTCCTGCAAGTCCTTGTTGTAACCGCTCGGCAAACCCTTCAGCGCCATCACCATGGAGGTGAGATCGGAGAAGACACGTGCGGCACTGCCCCGTGTGAGCTCGAGCGCGTCGGGATTCCGTTTCTGGGGCATCATGCTCGAGCCGGTCGAGAAGGCATCCCCGAACTGCACGAAGCCGAACTCGCTCGTCCCGAACAGAATCAGATCCTCGGCCAGCCGCGACAGGTGCGTGGCGGTCATCGTCAGTGCATAGAGCGTATCGGCGATGAAATCGCGATCGCCAACCGCATCGATACTGTTCTGCGACAGCGCCGCGAAGCCGAGTTGCTCCTGCAACAGGACGCGCGAAATCGGAAACGCGGTGCCGGCGATTGCCCCGGAACCGAGCGGCAGCACACTCGTGCTCCGCGCCGCATGGGCCAGGCGCTGACGATCGCGCGACAGCGGCCAGAAATGCGACATCAGCCAGTGCGCCAGCGTGACCGGTTGCGCGCGCTGCAGGTGCGTGTATGCCGGCAACAGGTCGTGCTGGTGCAGCTCGGCATGTTTGAGCAGCACACGTTGCACCTCGCGAATGCCGAGGTCGAGCTGTTCGATCGCATCCATCGTCCAGAGGCGCGACGCGGTCGCCACCTGATCGTTCCGGCTTCGCCCCGTGTGCAGGCGCGACGCCAGATCACCGACATGGGTGTGGAGCAGTCGGTCGATCATCGTATGGACGTCTTCGTCGCTCGGGAGCGGCGGAGCGCCGTTCCTGAAGTCTTCAGCGACGGCCACCAGGCCCGCGTCCATTCGCTCGCTCTCCTCGAGCGTCAGCACGCCGCCGTTCCACAGCCCCATCGCCCACGCGCGCGAGAGTCGGATGTCGAACGGCCAGAGGCGGAAGTCGACCGTGATCGATCGATTCACCGCATCGAGAATCGCGGAGGGGCCGCCAGCAAAACGGCCCCCCCACAGTTTGTGGGTCGCTCCGTCAGTCACCTCAGGCGTCCGCAGTTGACGGCGTGGGCGTCGGTGAGGCTGCCGCCGGACCAGCGGTTCCCCACGATGGCACGAAACCCATCTCCGCATCCTTCAGGGCGCGCACGCGATACGGCAGGCCATACAGGCGGATGAACCCACCCGCGTCCGCCTGCTGGTAGACGGTGTCCTCACCGAAAGTGACAAAGCGCTCGTCGTAGATGGCGTGAGCACTCTGACGGCCGGCCACGATCACGTTGCCCTTGTACAGTTTGAGCGTGACGGTGCCGGTGATGCGCTCCTGCGTGACGTTCACGAATGCGTCGTATGCATCGCGCTCGGTGGTCCACCAGCGACCTTCGTAGACGAGGTCGGCATAGCGGGGGGCGATCAGATCCTTTGCGGCCAGGGTGCGGCGGTCGAGAATGAGCTGTTCGAGCTCGGAGTGTGCGGCATACAGCAGCGTACCGCCCGGCGTCTCGTAGACGCCGCGGCTCTTCATGCCGACCAGGCGATCCTCGACCAGGTCGATGCGGCCCACGCCATTGCGCGCGCCAAAGGTGTTGAGCGCGGTGAGCAGGTCGAACGGGCCGAGCTTCTCACCGTTGACGCTGATCGGCGTCCCCGCCTCGAAGCCGATGGTGACGTATTCCGGCTTGTCCGGCGCGGCCTCCGGCGACGTGGTGAGCACGAACATGTCCTCGACTGGCTCCCAGTTCGGATCCTCGAGCCCGCCGCCCTCGTGCGAGAGATGGAAGAGATTCGCGTCGCGCGAATAGATCTTCTCGACGGTCGCCACGATCGGCACGTTCTTCGCCTTGGCGTAGGCGATTGCATCCTCGCGCGACCGGATGTTCCAGATGCGCCACGGTGCGATCACTTCGAGGTCCGGCGCAAACGTCATGTACGTGAGCTCGAAACGGACCTGGTCGTTCCCCTTGCCCGTACATCCGTGCGCCAGGGCATCGGCGCCATAGCGCCGCGCCACTTCAACCTGTGATCGCGCAATGAGGGGGCGCGCGATGGACGTACCGAGCAGGTACTTCCGGTTGTAGATCGCGCCCGCGCGGAGCATCGGGAAGATGAAGTCGCGGACGAACTCCTCCCTGAGGTCCACCACGACGCACTCCTCGGCACCAGAGGCGATGGCTTTCTCGCGCACACCACCAAGGTCGTCCTGCCCGATATCGGCGGCCACGCAGATGACCCGTGAGCCGGGATAGTGCTCCTTCAGCCAGGGAACGATGATCGATGTATCGAGACCGCCCGAGTAGGCGAGGGCGATTGTATGCGCCATGTGGGACTCCAAAGTGAAATTTTATGCAGATTCAGTGCATAAGCTCGCAAAATCAAAGCCGAGCCACAAGTGTTGGTAACCGATCCCCCGCGACCATCAGGCGCGATCACCGGCGAGGATCGAGATGCGTCTGATGACCCGTACGCGAGCTTCAGGCGAGCGGCAAACGAGGAGGATCGTGTCGTCGCCGGCGATGGTGCCGAGCACGTCCGGCCAGGCTTCGCTGTCGATCGCCGCCGCCACGGGCTGCGCCCCACCGGTGACGGTGTGGAGGACAACCAGCTCCCCGGTGCCGTCGACCTTGTCAAAGAGTTGCGGGAGCAGATGGTCGAGCGCGCCACGGTCGTCCTCCATCGTGGTGACACCGCCGTCGATGAAGGCATAATGCACACCGTCGTCGGTCGGGATTCGCGCCAGCCGCAGCTCGTGCAGGTCTCTCGAGAGCGTCGACTGCGTCACATTCCAGCCGCGCGCACGGAGCAGCTTCCGGAGTTCGTCCTGACTCTGGATTGATGCGGTTTCCACGATCTCGTGGATTGCCTGATGCCGCTCGCGCTTGTTGGCCACGTGTCGAGCCCTTCCTTTCGGGTGACTTCGTCCCCTGCAGTCCCACGACTGGGCATTGACGGGGGTTCAATGAAAGAATATGCATTCAATATGCATAAACTCCCTGTCGGCGTGCTAGGGGCCAGTGGGTATGCAGGGCAGGAGCTCTGCATGCTGGTCGATCGCCATCCGCATTTCGAGCTGGTGTTTGCCGGGGCGCGCTCGCGCGCCGGTGAGGTGTTGCGGCTGCCCAGCCGAGAGCTGACGCTCAGGGCGTCGGATTCCGTCGTGCTCGGCGACGCCGCGGTGGTCTTTTCTGCGTTGCCCCATGGTGCGTCGGCGGCGTGGGTTGCGAAGGCACATGCCGCCGGGGCAAAGGTGGTCGATCTCTCCAGTGATCTGCGGCCTGGCCAGCCCGACGCCACGGTGACGACACTGGACGTACCCTATGGGCTGCCCGAGCTGAATCGCGATGCAATTCGGACGGCGCAGATCGTCGCCAATCCCGGATGCTACCCGACGGCGACGTTGCTCGGACTGATGCCACTGGTTGCGCGCGACCTGCTGCTGCCAGGTGCCGCGGTGGTGGTGGACGCGGCCAGTGGCGTCTCCGGTGCCGGCCGTTCCCCGCGACCCGACCTGCTCTTCGGCGAAATCACCGAGGACTTCCGGGCATACGGTGTCGGGAACACGCACCGTCATCTGTATGAGATGCGGGCAACGCTCGATGCCTGCGGCGCTGATCTGGATCTGCTCTTCACGCCGCATCTGTTGCCGGTGGCGCGTGGCATCCTCGCCACCGTCACGGTCACGCTTCGCGAACCGCTCACGGATCCGGCGACGCTGTTCCGTACCCACTACGCTGTCGAGCCATTTGTTCAGATATCGTCATCGCCGCCGCGGCTGCGCGAAGTGGTGCACACGAACATGGCGCGCATCCACGTGACACCGATTGCGCATGTCCGCGCACCGATGCTGCAGATCTTTGTGGCGATCGACAATCTCATGAAGGGCGCGGCCGGTCAGGCGATCCAGAATGCGAATCTCGTCTGTGATCTGGATGAAACGGCGGGGCTGATGCCGTGACGCGTGTGATCAAGCTTGGCGGGCGCGTCCAGTCGGATGTGGCGCTGCCGGCAACGCTCGCTGCGGCGTGGGCCGCATCAGCGGCGCTGGTCGTCGTCCATGGTGGCGGCGACGAGGTTTCCGCGCTGCAGAAGTCCTTTGGTCGCGAATCGGCGTTCGTCGATGGCAAGCGGGTCACGGCGATGGAGGATCTCGACCTGCTGCGCATGGCGCTCTCAGGGAGCGCAAATCAGCGGCTGGTCGCGACGATGGTCGGTGCCGGCGTCCCCGCTGTGGGAATCTCCGGCGAGGATGCCGGGATGATCTCGGCCGTTGCGACGTCACGTGTGACCATGGGAGAAGTGGGTACGCCGGACCGGGTGGATGCGGCGCTGCTGCATCATCTGCTGGCCGGCGGATTCTGTCCGGTCGTCTCTCCGCTGGCGCGTGATCGCGACTCGACCGGCGGTGGCGTGCTGAATGTCAACGGTGACGACGCGGCCGCCGCCATCGCCGCCGCGATACAGGCAGCAGACCTGCTGCTGATCAGTGACGTCGAGGGTGTGCTGGTTGCTGGTGCGGCGGTCGGTCAGCTCGATGCGGACGTCGCGCGCCAGCTGATCCGTTCGGGAGTGGCGCGCGGTGGAATGGCAGCGAAACTGGAGGCCGCGCTCGATGCGCTGGCGCGCGGAGTACCACGGGTACGGATCGGCGCGCTGCGTGCGCTGACGGACGACACCAGTGGAACAGTGATCACCCTTGCAGGAGTAGCGGTATGAATGCGGCGCTGATGACCCTGGCCGAGCCATCGCTGGCGGATGCCTCGTTGGACAGTGTGACACCCCCGATCACATCCCCGAAGTCGATGCCAAGCAGCATTGCCTACACGTACAAGCGATTCCCGGTCACCCTCGTTCGAGGGGACGGTGTCACGCTGTTCGACGACGCGGGAAACGCCTATCTCGATTGCATGTCCGGCATCGCGACCAACGCGCTTGGCTACAATGATGCCGGTGTGAATGCCGCGATCACCGAAGCGTTGTCGACGGGCCTGATTCATGTGTCGAATCTGTTCGCGAACCAGCCGGCTGAACGACTCGCGCACTTCCTCACTTCGCGGACCTTTGCCGACAAGGTGTTCTTCTGCAATTCTGGTGCGGAGTCGGTCGAGGGCGCATTCAAGTTCGCTCGCCGGTGGGGGCGGTCGATCGATCCGAGTGGAGCGAAGCACGAGATTGTCGCGGTGCGTGGAAGCTTCCACGGGCGATTGCTGGCCTCGGTCGCGGCGACGGATCGCGCCGCGTACCGCATGCCGTTTCTGCCACTGGCGCCCGGGATCAGCATCGCGGAACGGGATCTCGATGAATTGGCGGGCGTGCTGTCGGCCGAGACCACGGCGGCCCTGATCATCGAGCCGGTGCAGGGGGAGGGTGGCGTGCGTCCGATGGACCACGGCTATCTGCGTGAACTGCGCGCGCTGACACGCGAGCGCAACGTGCTGCTGATCCTCGACGAGATTCAGTGTGGCCTGGGACGTACTGGCTGTTTCCTCGCGCATGAAGCGGTTGGAATCACCCCGGACATCGTGACGCTGGCCAAGCCACTCGCCGGAGGCCTTCCGATCGGCGCCATCCTGCTCACCGATGCGGTGGCGAGCGCCCTGCAGCCCGGGGAGCATGGTACGACCTTCGGCGGCGGTCCGCTGATTGCGCACGTGGCACACCATGTGTGCGAACGACTGTCGGATCCCGCGTTTCTGTCGCGTGTGCGCGAGGATGGCGCGTGGTTCGGAGCGCAGCTCGCCGCACTGAAGGACACGCACCCGAGTGTGCGTGCGGTGCGCGGTGTGGGCTTCATGTGGGGGGTCGACGTCACTGAGCCCGCCAGCGCCGTCATCGACCGTGCGCGGGCACAGGGCCTGCTGATCATCTCGGCAGGCGATCACACATTGCGCATTCTGCCCCCGCTGGTGGCCACTCGCGAAGACCTCGCACGTGCCATCGCGATGCTCGACCGCGCGCTGCGTGAGAGCGTCGCCGCCGCGTGACGGTTGCGTGACGGTTGCGTGACGGCCACCAGCCGGCGTAGTAGATGACGCTGGCTGGCCGCCAGCCGGCATGCCGCAACCGTGAGTAGCTTTGAGCATGACACGCTTCGTGACCCGGATGCTGCTCCGCCGTGCTGGCATCGCCGGTGCGATAGCTGGTTTCTCCCTGAT
>Ga0163154_10005512_pt1 | contig 16017 bp, 16 predicted proteins | sample OliLakLV19MP9P1_FD_148649 | JGI IMG/M metagenome (GOLD analysis project Ga0163154, IMG submission 148649) | Freshwater microbial mat bacterial communities from Lake Vanda, McMurdo Dry Valleys, Antarctica - Oligotrophic Lake LV.19.MP9.P1 | ecosystem: Environmental > Aquatic > Freshwater > Lake >... | reverse complement strand
CAGAGTGACTGCGCCCTTTTTACGAAAAGTAGATGAACGGGAATAAGCGATGTTAACCCGACTCAAGCTGACGAACTTCAAAAGCTGGCAAAATCTCGACATTGAACTCGCGCCGATCACACTGCTGTTCGGGACGAACAGTTCCGGCAAAAGCAGCATCTTGCAGTCGCTTTTACTGTTGAAACAAACCGCTGAAGGCTTTGATCGCAAACAGCATATCAATCTTGGGGGAGGCAAACAAGATTATGTGGATTTAGGTGGTTATAGAGAATTATCTTATCAACATTTAGAGAAACAAACTATTTCAATAGGGTTAGATTGGATCTTCTCTTTAGAAAATCTGACCGACTTACTCGACGAGCCAAAACGCCTGAGAGAGTTTTGGGAAAAACTTTACAGTGAAGATAAGTCGCGTATTGCTTATGAGGTCGTATGGAGATATATAGACGATAATATAGTAATTGATAGTCTAAATTACAATCTTCCTTTAATAGAAAATAGCTTGATTTCGATTAATGTGAAGCGAGAAGATAGAGGAAAGTATCAATACTTTCTCCCCATAATAGGTAGCGAGTTAAGTGGATTTGAAGCACCAGAGAGCTGCTACTTTATTCCTTGGATTGTCGACCCAAAACTGAGTGAGGAAGAAAACAAGTCTCATAAAGATTTATTTCTACACCTTCGTTCAATTGCAAGCCAAATAGATTACAACTCAAAATTTGAAAATATTATAAGAAAGCTTGTTTATTTGGGGCCATTGCGCCAACCTCCACGACGTGATTATTTTTGGAGAAATTCAAAGCCTCATGTAATTAAACCAGATGGTGAAAATACGATAGAAGCCTTAATTGCTGCGCAACGTAATAAAAGTGGTTTATTATCTGATGTCTCGCGTTGGTTAACTAAAATGGGGATTGTCGATGAATTCACTACGGCGGCATTAGACAAAGATGAACGCTCTTACACAACGAAAGTCAAAATTGGCGAGACAACAAGCTCTTTACTAGATGTCGGTTTCGGTGTGTCACAAGTGCTGCCTGTTATCACTTTGTTGTTTTTCGCGCCGGAAGGGTCGATTATCCTGTTGGAGCAGCCAGAACTGCATCTTCATCCCCGTGCCCAATCCATTCTTGCGGATTTATTCCTTGAAGTCGCAGAAAAGCGCCATCTGCAATTGATAGTCGAAAGTCACAGTGAACACTTACTCACAAGGATGCAGCGCCGCATTGCTGAAGTTGAATCGCCTTTCGCAACCTCTGAAAATGTCAAAGCCTATTTTTGTGAATCAACGCTCAATGGGTCGCAGATACGCGATGTTGAAATTGATAAATATGGGCAAATTCGCAATTGGCCCGACAAGTTTTTTGGTGATCTATCGGGTGATTTGGATGCGCTCACGGATGCAGCATTAGCCCGTCGTCGTGAGGAGTTAATCAGCGGTGACTGATTCCGAGTTAGATGATTTTGTCATAGATACGAATGTCTGGGTTATGGTTGATAAAATTAAGGATGTTGGAAAGCTGTCTCTGACAGAAATTGATTGTATTGATGCCTGCCAGAAATGGCTGCGGCATTTCTCAACGAGCCATGCGCGGCTCGTTGTTGATGGCTATTTAACGCGAAAAATTCTCACTGAGTATCGTCGCAATATCAAAGGGCGACAGGCACAGGATTTGCTCAATCAGCTTGAAAGATTACCGCGTGAGCGTTTAGTCGAAATCGATATCGCGTTTGATGCCGATGGGTTTGCGATTTTGCCATTTCATACCGCTGACCCAAAAGATCGTAAATTTATCGCTGTCGCGCTTGCCCACGCGCCTATGCCGCCAATTGTGGATGCAACTGATACCGATTGGACGAAAGAAAAGATCAATTTGAATGCTTATGGGATCACCATCATCGAACTTTGCCCAGAGTATATATCCGCGAAATTGGCGGGATAAATGAACATTCTCATTGTTTATGCTCATCCCGATCCTCAGTCGTTTTGCGGCGTGATGAAGGATCAAACGCTTAAAGTGTTGGTTGATCGCGGACATTCTGTGCAAGTGTCTGATCTCTACGCGATGAAGTTCAAGGCCGCCGCCGATCCTGATGATTTTACGCATGATGCGCTGGAAAATGGGGCCTTTGAACTCCCCAGTTCACAGCTTTATGCGTCTCAGCACGGGACGTTTGCGCCTGATATTGTCGAGGAGCAGCAAAAAGTTGCTTGGGCAGATTATCTGATTTTTCAATTTCCGTTGTGGTGGTATTCTGTGCCAGGGATGATGAAAGGCTGGCTGGATCGGGTGTTGGCGCTGGGTTTTGCCTATGGTCAGGGGCGGAGTTTAGCCGGACGGCGGGCGATGTGCGTCTTGACGACGGGCGGCCCAGCACGGGTCTATACACCGGAGATGCGTCAGGCATTGATCGACTTACTAAATCCCGTCATGCGTGGGACACTACATTTTTGTGGACTGCGTGTACTCCCGCCGTATGCGGTGTATGGGGCGGCGAATATGACGGTTGAACAGCGTAACGAGGCGCTGCGCCAGTACAGCGAACTGCTGATTATACTGGAACGGATTGCGCCAGTCGATTATAACAACCTTGACAAATGAAAAGGGCGCACCCCCTTGTGCGCCCACCGTCTTTGAATGTGTCGTCAGGTTCTTGCTGATGCTTAGTTGTTGTTATCAGTACGGGTATAACGCCGCACGGCTGGCGGAACGGAATTCGGCGCTATCGAGCCGGTCGAAACAGCATCAGCTTCATAATCCGGGTGATCTAAGCGCTCTTCTGCCGTGTAGGGATCGGCCATCGGGTCAAAACCTTGCCAACCACTGGCACGCCATTGGGTTGCACGTTGGTCGAGATCAATCGGGTTATGACGGTGCAGAATATCCGTCGCACGCTGTACATCTGTACCTTCGACTGTTACAGAAACGAGCGCACTACCACGACGCAAACTTTCCGCGTAATAGCCCGCTTCTTCCTGCGGCACACCCATATCCACCAAAGAGGCAGTAATGCCACCCGTGATGCCGCCTGTTAATGCGCCGATACCCGCACCTGCCGCCGCGCCCCCTAGCGCTGCCAATGGTCCTGCTGCGATGATCGCGCCGATACCAGGGATGGTAATGGCAACCAAACCAGCAACTGCGCCGATCAGTGTACCGACAACGGCACCAAAACCAGCGCCTTCACCACCCGAAACATCTTCGGTCATATCAGTAGTTGTCCCGCGTGCATCAAGATGACGCTTAAAATCGCCTTTGGCATCTTGCGCTGCCAGACCGATTTTGCTGCGGTCAAAGCCAGCGCTGACGAGATCACTAACTACGCTGTTAGCTGTTTCAATCGAACTAAAAGTTGCGAGTAAAGTTTCGGACATAATATTCCTCCTAAGGAATAAGATTGAGCTTTCAAAATTTGTGTTTATCGATAAGGAGCAGCTTATTAGCCGCCTTGTGCCTCAGCATTGAGATGAGTTTCAGCGAGCTGAGTCAGTTTTTGATCAGTAGCTTTCTCTTCATCAAGAGTCTGCATCAATAATAGGCAGGCCGCGTCTTCATTGAGCGCTTCGGCATAAGCATGAACCGTGCCATAAGCCGCGATCTCATAATGCTCCACACGCTGCGCGGCGGCGATGAGGCCAGCATCTCTTACAGTATCCGCGCCTTCTTCTTCAATCATTTCCACGCCTTCTTTAATCAGGCCTTCCATACCCTTGCATTTCTTCCCGCTGGATTTTACGCCCAACGTCTTGAAGATTTCGTCCAAACGGGTAACGTGTTCTTGTGTTTCCTTGAGATGGGCTTCAAAGCTGTTACGAAGCTGGGTGTTTGAAGCGGCCTTTGCCATTTTGGGCAGGGCTTCCGTTAATTGGTTTTCCGCGCTGTAAATATCGCGCAGTTGCTCAATATACAGATCATGTAAACTCTCAAGCGCCATGTTCATTTCTCCTGTATCACGCTGAGTCGATAACTCTAATGTAGCAAAAGGGGCATAAACAAGTCCTGTCAACAATCTAAAAACGACCTAAAAGAAAGGTGCGCTTCTAGTCAGGGATAGGTTTTTGCTTATAGTGGCTTAAGAAATAAAGTGGGCGTTATAAGTAAATCTGCGAAAATAATGTGAAGGATCGGAACAACATCCAGAGCATTTTTGCTAAAACATTTTTAGCGCTCCAACTCCGCCATGCTCCGCTCGCCTGACAGCAGTTGCAGCACGACTTGACTCTTGAATTGGGGGGTAAACTTGCGTCGCCTGTTCATGTGACCTGCCCCTTTCATGGACTATGATGCTGCATTTAGCACCGTGTCCAATCTCAGAGGGTCACTTCAAATCGAAAGTATTGGTAAAAGATTGAAAAAATATAGTTAACATCAGTTTTGGATAGCGCACTTTGACTAACTTTTATGATGTCCTCATCCCCCGTCCCCTTCGCCATGCAATGGAGAAGAGGAGAAAAACGGTTCACAATGGTTCTTTAAGTCCCCTCTCTACGAAGTGGGGAGGGGATTTAGGGGTGGGGATAGAATGAAAACACTACCCAAAACTGAGGTTAGTTATATTCTCTATTTGCTTAGAGGCAGGTTTGTAATGATATAGGGACGACGAATCGTCCCTACACCATTACAAGAGCTTATTTTAGTTGCTGGCTTCTGTACCTTCTGGGGTAGCTTCGGCGGTTGCCTCTGCATCTTCTGTTACTTCGAGGGTTGCCTCAACGGCATCAGTCGCTTCTGCCGTTGATTCGGAGGTCGCCTCAAAGGTGGCTTCTGGCGTGGGCGGCATGAACACCGGCGGCACATTCGGCAGGAACGATGAATCCACCAACAAATTCGGAATATCGAGCAGCGAGAAAGTCGCCAACGATCCTGTTATATCGGGATAGGTGACTTTTGCTTCTTCGCTGTTAAGGTCGATTCCGGCCTCGCTCAAGACACCATTCGCCACATGCAGCGTGCCGTCCGCGCCATTCAACAGTACGACGAGGCCGCTTTGTCCCGCGCCATCAACATTGCTAAAGTTATAGGCAACGGAAAATCCATCAGCGCCTTCACGGGTGACAGGCAGCACACTGGCGACAGTGATTCCGTCTCGCAGCGACTCGGCAAATGCGCTGGCGGCCTCTTCATCAGCGATGGTCTCCTGCCGCGCTTCAATGCGGATATAAGTTTCGCCTAAGCCGTCTTCAATGCTCACAGGCTGCCCCGGCGCGTTGTCGGTCACAGCCCACGTTTCGGGATAGCGTAAGATATGTTTGGTGTTGGTGTCATAAGAGGCGTTCCATGCCAAGGGTGTTCCGGCAAACTGCGGGAGCAGTTGCAGCGTGGCGCTTTCTTCTTCCAGCATATAATTCAGCAGATTAATCGCATTATTGGGTGTGACAATCCGCACCGAATACACGTAGTTGCCTTCTGTCCAGATGGCCTGTCGTGCCAAAAAAACTTGTCCGGCGCGGCGGGCTTCAAAGTCAATCACGATGCGATTGTCCTCTTGTACGCGGGCGAGTTCCTCCCACCCACTGGTATAACGCGCCCAGCTTGCGGCTAATGTTTGTTGATTAAACCGCGCACTCAATTCATCCAGCGATGCGAGGGGGGCAGTCAATTCTTCGACATACGCTTCGATTACGCTCAGCGCATCGCCATTATTAAAATTAGACTGCGCCTGAACGCCCGTATTGTTTGGTTGGGTGGGTTCCCAGCCTGTCGGCGCGGCGACAGTAAATAAACCTGACGGATGTAAGTATACACGATCAAAAGAAATACCGCTGAACTCGGTAATTGGCGCGGGGAAGGTGGGTGCGGGGGTTTCAGTCGGCGTACTCGCGGTTGAGACGGGCTGCGTCGCGTTTGGGGTAAAAAGGGGCAAAATTGCGGAAAGGCCAAGCAGCACAGCCATGAAAATACCAAAGGCTACGCTGAGTCGTCGTGTTGTCTTCTGTTGCATAAAAATCGGCTCCGGGTAAAGGTCGCAAAACGGGCAAATGATACACTAAAAGCATCTGCGTGTTAAGGTAGTAGTCAATATGAACCGCCATGACCCTTTACAGGCCGTAAAAAATCGGCTAGAGTATGTCTAAAATACTCAAACAATGGGAAGAACATTTTATGACGCTCCAAGCGCTTGAAAAACCTTTAGAAGGCAATCTGATCGTCCGACCTGTGACGATAGATGATTTGGAAAACGCTATTAGCCTCTTTAATCTTTGTACAAAACTCGAAATGGGTGTGGAAACAAACACAATCGAAGATTTACGCAAGGAATGGGAAACGCCAAAGTTTGATCTTGCCACTTCCACCCGCGCCGTCTTTACGCCCGAAGGCAAGATGGTGGGTTATGTAGAACTGATCGACATCCGCGAACCAGCCGTGCGTCCTTTTGTGTGGGGACGTGTTCATCCTGAATATCGCGGGCGCGGACTCGGCACAATGCTCATCCAATGGGGCGAGGAACGCGGCAGACAAGCGATTGATCGCTGCCCACCAGAAGCGCGTGTAGTGCTTGGCACATGGGCGCATGAAAGCGCACACGACGGAAAAGCCTTGCTGGAAGCCAACGGATTCCAGAGTGAACGCGGCAGCTATCAAATGCTGATCGAAATGACGGAAGCCCCGCCTGCCCCCATCTGGCCTGAAGGCATCACCGTGACCACCTTCGATCAATTTAACGATGCGAAGACGCTCTACACCATTCATCGTGAAGCCTTTCAAGATCATCGCGGTTTCGTCGAAGAAGATTTTGAGATCGCCTTCGAGCGTTGGTCGCATTTTATGCTCAAGGGCGAAAATTATGACCCAACGGCATGGTTTTTGGCAATGAAAGATGGCGAAATCGCAGGCTATTCGCTGTGCGAACCCAAAGCATGGGATGATCCTGACAAAGCCTTTGTGGAAATACTTGGTGTACGCCGTGCGTATCGCAAGCAAGGGCTTGGATTGGCGCTGCTGCATCACACCTTTGGCAAATTCTGGAAACGTGGCACGAAGAAAGTCGGCTTGGGCGTGGACGCGACCAGCATTACCAATGCCGTCGCGCTCTATGAACGCGCCGGGATGCACGTCTTCCGCCGCTTTGATATGTACGAGAAGGAACTGCGCCCAGGTGTGGAACTATCCACCCAGTAACAAGCGATGAGCAATGTGTAATCAATTAAAGACGACAAAAAGGTCGTCTTTAATTTTGCTTATATTTTATAAGGAGAGAGCATGGCCTTCCAATCAACAGAAAGCATCATTTTAGACAAGCGATTTACCGTGCGCCCCGTGACACTCGCCGATGCCCAAGCCGCGCTGGTTTTGTTCCATGCCTGTTCACAAGCCCTTATTGGCGCGAATATCGGCACGTTGGACGATTTATACGCCGATTGGCAAGCGCCACGTTTCAGCATGACAGAATCCACCCGTGCCGTCTTTACCCCCGACGGCAAGCTAGTCGGCTATTGTGAAGTGCATGATGACGACGATCTACCGGTGCATCCGCAAGTCTGGGCGCGGGTACATCCTGAATTTATGAATCAGGGGATTGGGACGGCTTTGATGACATGGGGTGAGCAACGCGCACGGCAGGCGCAACCCGCCTGTATGAACGCGCCGGAATGCACGTTTATCGCTCTGGGTACACCTACGAAAAAGAACTGCGTCCCGGCAACGAACTCATGACACAAGCAGTCTAATTAACCTCAGTTTTGGATAGCGCACTATGATTAACTTTTATGATGTCCTCATCCCCCGACCCCTTCGCTATTGCATGGCGAAGGGGAGAAAAACGGTTCACAATGGTTCTTTAAGTCCCCTCAGCTACGAAGTGGGGAGAGGATTTAGGGGTGGGGATAGAATGAAAACACTGTCCGAAACTCACGTTAACTATATGCGCTAATTACGCATGAGATTGACCGCAAATAGAGCAAAATGCGCCTGCTGATTGTTCGGGTGGGGCGATATAGCCTTCAACCCCGCGCACTAAACCCGCGTTAAAGGCAAAATCGTCCAGATAGGCCGCAAGGTTTATTCCCGGACACATCGTCTGTGGGTTGAAATCGCCATGTCCCGCGAGATAGGTTGCCTTCAAATTAGCGGTCAGCCAACTCACGAGCGAGCGGGTTGTAATAATCTGTGCTTCTGTCGGCGAAATCTCGACAAAATTACCGAGCAAACACACACCCACACTGCCCGTGTTATAACCCGCGACATGCGTCCCCCGTGCATGAATATCGCGTCCTTCATACAACACGCCGTTTTGACCGACGAAATAATGATAAGCCACATCCGCCCAACCACGCTGTTCCCGGTGTGAGCGCTGAATTTCCAGCAGCGTGGAGAGATCATCGGCTTCATAAACCACCGAATGATGAATAATGACGGTCTGATAGGCTTGATCAAGCGGTACATCATAAACGCGCCAGCCTTCAGGATTTTCCAGACTGTAAAAGCCAAATTCATTAAACGCGGCGTGATCGGGCGGGAGTGCGCCCCAATCTGACCGTGCAACCATTCCCCGCACCATAAGACTTTGAAACGGCGTGGGCAAATTGACGAGCGCATTGCTGATGCGCCGCCGATCATTTTGGGCGTAAAGCCATAAAACAGCCGGAAGTCCTGCCCCGGCACATGCCCCAACCGCGCTGGCAAAGGCACAGCCGAGCAAGAAATTACGCCGAGAAATATCATCTTTATTCATTTTTGCGAGGTAAATCTTTAAGTCGCGGCCTGATCGTCTGTGGCGGGTGAAATCACTTCCACCAGAATCGCCGCCGCGACATTATGACCGATTACGCGCTCGTCCTCGCCGACCTGCGCCGTGATGGGGCCTTCAAACGGGTCACGCGCCAGTACTTCGACACGGGTATCCAGCCGGAAGCCTTTATCGAGGATATGTTGCAGCATCTCGGCATTTTCCGCGACAAAGCGCGAAACATGCGCCGTTGTTTTCAAGGGAAGAGTGGAAAGCGCTACTAACTCGCGCCGCGCAATCGTGCCATCCGGCGCGGGGATCGGGTCGCCATGCGGGTCAATATGTGGATTGCCGAGTTTTTCTGAAAGGGCATCGACAAACCGATCAGAGACAGCGTGTTCTAATTGTTCCGCCTCGTCGTGGACTTCGTGCAGCTTATAATCGAGTTCTGTGACGAGATAAAGTTCGATTAAACGGTGGCGGCGGATAACGCGCAGGGCAATCGCCTCGCCTTTCTCCGTCAATAAAACGCCGTGATAGCGCATATAATCCACCAACCCGGCCTCGACCATGCGCCGCGCCATATCGGTGACGGAAGGCGCGGTAATGCACAGCGTTTCCGCCAGCGCATTAGTTGAAACACGCTCCTCGCCGCTTTGCAGGGCGTAGACCGCTTTTAGGAAGTTTTCCACCGACGGCGATGTATTTTCAGCCACTTTTCTATCCTAGTGAACGCATGTGCTTAACGTGCATTATAAACCACACTGTCAAAAAGGGTAAACATTCGTCTCCTCAACGGGGCAAAATCGGGCGTTTTTAGGCTTGGCTGGCAGGTGTCCGCTTGCTGTGGATTAAGGCGCGAGCTTCTTCCAGCGAATTGACAAAAAACGTATCGGGAAATCCGCTTCGTTTGCCATAAAGCTGCTGAAACATACCATAAAGTATTTCGATAAATTTACCAGCCCGCACCGCGACGATAATCCCCATGTCCATCTTCTCACGCATCGTGATGGATCGTGCCTGCGAGAGTGCGCCTTCCGGCAAAATATGGCTCGTGCTTAAATCAGTGATGAGGTCTATGCGTGTAGATACGTCCTTAACCATCTTGCCCATCGCTGCATTCGCTTCATGAAGTTCCGTCCAAGTCCACTTGCCCATAAAGTCTAAGCGAATCACCGTCTTAGAATCGTCATCCCATTGCACTGTAATGCCCATAGAGTCAGTCCCTCTTGCGTGTAGTTTGTCCTGTAAATTTTTTGGGTAGTCAGTAGACGCGCTGCGCCCCTGATTTCTTCCAATCTGCGTCTGGACAAGGTATGCCTTATCCCTACGAATAGTTAGTATGGGGAAACGGGCGAAAATTAGACCCTTTCAGGGAACTTTAATTCCGCGAGACCTCAACACTGATTTCGGCGGTGGAACTGTTGCCGACTGAGTCGAAAACCTCCACCGTAAATAATTCTACGCCGGCGCGGTTCATCTCAAAATCGAAACCGCAGTCATCCGGCAGCGTGGCGCAGTCGTCACGGATGCCGACCTCTTGCCCATATTGATAAAAGACCACACGCCCAATACGGATGTTATCCTGCACCAAAACGCGCACCGGAATCACGCCCTCGGTAGGCCAACGATAAACCTGCCCTTCCACTGGCGACGTAAACACCACGCTCGGCGGGATGTTATCGACGGTGACATAAATCACGCTCGTCTCGATGTTGTTATCGGTCAACACGGTGGTTAAGCGCAGCGAATATAAGCCGTCTAAGCCTGTCGTATCCCATATCCCTAACGGCAAATTCGGGTCGAAAGTGGCTTGCTGGGGGGTGATGTCTGTCCATTCACGCGGGCTGATGGTCGCACCATAGGCTAGTTGATAATATTGCAGATTCACGGGATTCAGGCTGCCGCGAATCTCGACCTGACCGCCGACATAGGCATAATTTTCCGGCAGCGTAATCACGGTTGATTGGAAGGCGTCGGGACGGCTGACTGTATCGTATTCTTCCGGCGGTAAAGGACGGTTATTGGCTCCCCACCAATCAAGCGCTTCCGGCGGCGGGATGAAGTAGACTTCCGCCCGCTTTAAGGCTGGATCGGTGTTGGCGGTAGCGCGTTGATTAGTCTGCGAATTGACCTCGACGATTTGCCAATAGGTATCGGGTGTGCGCGGTTGGTAGCCATCCGGGAAAATCTCGGTGTGGCGGTGTTCGGCACAGGCATCGGTGGGCAGCAGGCCGGAAACGTCGCAGACGGTTTGTTCGATAATAGTCGGCGGACGTTCCCAATCCAGCACGGGCAGATTGTCGCGGATGTGGGCGTATTCCATCACAGCTTGCCAGATCGCACCCGCGCCTTCCGTCGCATCCGGCGAGAGCGCCAGAGCGAAACGGTCTGGATCGTCTGCGCCTCCGCGTGATAAATGCACGACGGTCACGATCTGCGGCGTATAGCCGACTGTCCAATTTTCGTGGCGATCCCCGGTTACACCGTTCATCACAGCGGCACGGCGCGAAATCGCTAAAGGCTCGACATCACCCAGAATCCTTAAGCGCGAGGTCGTGTCCGAAAGAATATCGTTCACGAGATAGGGCAGTTCGGATTGCAGTTTAGGCACACGATTGGCAGCCGCCTGATCCGCGCCATATTCCCATAGAATAACGCCGTTGGCATCCTCAATGCGGCGGACGGCAACTGGATCATGCTGGCGTAAATCAGGATTCGGCTGATTAATCACCCGCCCCGTAATATAGCCTTGTCCAGCGAAAACCGAATAGGCATAGGCCGTATCTAAAACGGAAACCGCGCCGCCTTTTTCCAGCAGCGACAGATCGTACACATTATCATTCAGACTGTTGATACCCATCGGAGTCGCCGTATTGCGAAGGGCGCTGTTGAGTCCGCGTTCATTGGCGACCTGCATCACGGGCAAAAGTCTTCCGGTTGCCATCGCATCCCGCAGATTCATCGGGCCAAAAAACAAGCCATCGACGTTGTTGGGAATATACAGCAGGCCGTCCTGTGCGCCGGGGAATTGGCGCGGAATATCCAGCACCATCGTGGCAGGCGTGAACAAGAGATTGTTATTACTGCCACCCAGATTAGTAAACGCATCCAGATAAATAAAGGGTTGCAGCGTTGGACCTGGTTGATAGGCGGTCTCTGTTCCCGCGCCGACCATCGCTTTAATCTCGCCTGTATTGACATCGAGGATGACGATAATGCCGCTGTCTGGCGGGAGTGTATCTTCATTGGGAAGCGCAAGCTGCACAGGCGGCAAAAATTGAGCGCTGATGCAGGCTTGATCGTCCAATGAGCGCACTGTGGAGGGATCACGCCCGGAAAGCTGCTCTAACCGATAGCGCAGCAGGCATTCAGTTTGATAATACAGATCAAGATCAAGCGTGGTAGTGATTCTCAATCCACCCCGGCTGACTAGCCCCGCGCCGTCCCGTCCGAGCGCCGTCAAAATAGATTCAGCCTGCCGCCGTGCATAACGGGCAAAATCGGGCGCGACGAGGGGCGATTGTCCCGCGTCGGGTCGGATGATCGTCACTGTATTAGATGCGGATTCGTAAGCATTTTGTGTAATCGTACCGCTGCCGAGCAAACGCTGTAAGACATCTCTTTGGCGGCTGCGCGTGGCTTCGAGGTCATCCACCGGATTGTACTGCGGCGCGGTGGGGATGCTCACCAGCAGCGCGGCCTCGTCTAAGGTTAAATCACGGGCAGATTTACCGAGGTAAATTTGCGCGGCGGCTTCGATTCCATACGTTTGATTGCCGTAATAATTGGTGTTGAGATGCCATTCCAGCACTTCTTCCGGCGTGTATAGCCGATTCACCTCCGCCACCAGCGCGATCTCTAAAGCGCGATCTTCAACCGTGATAATCTCCGGCGGGGTCGAAATCGCATTCCGCACCAGCCGTCCGGTCAAAGTAGGGTCGGGCGGAAGCGGGCCTTTTAAGTTGTTATTCAGCAGTTCGCCGATAGCTTGGAGCAGATTTAAGCGTGGAGTCGTCAGATAATCCGCATCTTCCATCATTAAGGTGCCGCGCACAACCGCTTCGGGGAGTTCCGCCAAGGTGAGCCATACGCGCTGTTCCCCAAGCGAGTCTGCCACCGAAACCAGTAGTGTGGTGCCGCTGGAATCGTAAATTTCGCTCGCGCCGATGAGGGGGGCAACCGCAATCGTCTGGCGCGGATTAGGCAGCATTTGATTGGCGCGGGCATAGGCGTTGATGGCATCGCCAAACAGAAATACGGCGGGAACCAAAATGCCTAATGCGGCAGTTCCCGCTATGCCCCACAGTAGGCTTTGGCTGTTGGCGACTTTAGAACGGCGGTCTGTACGGCGGCGTTTGCGGCGGCGGATGATGTGAGCGATTGAAGACATAATTTAGCTCTTGGCGGTTAGCTCTTAGCGATTAGCATTTGAGGTTCACCATTGAGCGGCGTTATATCACAAATACGATGACAGGATGAACACTCAGCTTGATTGTACAGAAGTTTTGGGGGATTGCATCAGCCGAGAGGCGAAGTCTTTAATCTGCCTATAGGTAACAGGTTTGATGAGGATAATGTCGGCTAATGCTTCTACGCCCATTTCCTCGGCGACCCGCCCGTTCCCGGTCATCATCATTACTTTAACCTGCTTCAGGCTGTCATCAGCCCGAATCTGCCGCAGCAGATCCGCACCAGTCACATGCGGCATCTCTAAATCCAACGTTACGAGATCGGGCTTTCGGGACAGGATTTTTTCCCATGCCAGGCGGCTGTCTTTAATGACCTCCACCTCAAACCCGATTGTCTCCAGCGCATAGGCAAAAATATCGCCTAAAGACACATCATCATCGACCACTATCGCTGTAATACTCGTCATCTTGACCTATTTTTTCAATTATGGGGATCGGCGCGGCTGGAAGCGTAAACCAGAATGTGCTGCCGACACCGAGGCTGCTTTCCACCCCGACCTGCCCGTTCAATTTGGTCACGATCCGATGGATGATAGACAAACCCAGCCCTAAACCTTCAACATTAAGGGTATGTAAGCGGGTAAACATCTCGAACAAACGCGCCTGATCCTCCGGGGCGATGCCGATTCCGGTATCTTGTACTTCGCAGCGCACATAATCACCCTTTGCAACTGCCCGAATTGTAATGGAAGGCGCGGCACATGTATCCCCCATATATTTGATCGCGTTGCTTATGAGGTTGGCAAAGACTTCTTCAACCCATTGGCTATGCGCCAGAACACACGGCATATCGGGCGAAATCTCCACTTTGATGCCTTTTTCTTCCAGCACAGCCATAAAGCGCATGACCGCGTTATCGACTGTTGGTCTGATTTCCGTCGGCTTCACCGTGTCTTTGACATTACGCAGCTTCGCCAACCACAGCAGTTGGTCGATCATCTCGTTCATTTTTACGCCGCTGTCGCGTATACCTTTGACGAAATCTAATGCTTGGGGCGGCAACTTATCTGAGAAGCGCGATGCTAATATTTCGCTCCGCAGCATGATATTGTTGAGCGGCGACTTTAAATCGTGGGCGATGGTGTGGCTGTAAGCGTCTAATTCCTGATTACGTGCTTCTAATTCCGCTGCACGATTTTGTAACGCATCGCGGGTGCGCTCCAATTCTTCAAAGTTGCGTGTGTTGCGGAGTGCGGAAGAAAGTTGCAGCGCCAGCATATAGACGATCCGCATGTCGTCTTGGGTGTAGCCAAGTGCTTTCGCCAGCCCGAAGTTGATCGTTCCTAGGATGATGTTGTCAGCAACTAGGGGAAGAATAATTTGCGAGGCATACTGCGCCATAAAAGGCGAGGGGCTGCCTTCGCGTACAATTTGAGGCTGCCCACGTGTAAGCGCTGGCCCTAGGTTCTCTGTTTCGAGCAATTGGGGCGGGGTTGCTTCTTGCGCCCCGAACAGGGTATTGATCTGCCACACGTCGTCTTTTTGCAGGCAAACACTGCAATGATCGAAATCCAGCAGCCACTTGGCCTGCTGTGCGATGACGCGCTGAATCGCCGTTAGATCCAACGTGCGGTTAATGGCGATGCCAATTTCGCTCACAGCGGCAATACGGCTGGAAAGGGCATCCGCTTCCGCCAATAAACGGCGAACCGTTTGCAGGAGTTGGTCGCGGTCTAAATCTTCAAGACGACCCGTCGGCTTTATGGTTAGCATTAGAGCGCATCAACCTCAAGCGCAATAGCATCAGTGTATTGGTTAACGCCTGTAAAGAGGTTGGCGGTGGCGACGATTTCAAAAATTTCTGTGTCATCCAAACCGAATGCGCGAAGCTCATCAAAATGCGCTTGCTTAAGCTGTTTGGGCTGGGTGGCTGCCAATAGACCAAAGCGGATAACGGCCTTCTCACGCGCAGGCAGTGGACAGGCTTCAAAGTCTGAAACGAGTGTTCGCAGTACTTCTTCGCTCATGCCCAGAGCGGAAAGCCCATGTAAATGGACTTTGAGCGCATACTCGCTGTCATTCGACTGCGAAATGGCAACACCGATCATTTCCTTTAACGTGCGCGGCAGGCTGCCCTGCAAAATTACGCCGCGAAATTTTTTCCAGTTTGCTTCCAGAAAATCCGGGTGGCTTGCCATTGATTTGAACAAATTGGGGACGATGCCGAAGCCTAGTTCGGCAGTGATTTGTTCATAGACTTGTTTTGCTTTGGGGTCGGTTAGTGCATCATATTCGACGATGGTGAAAAGTGCCATGATGTTGTGATATGTCCTTTAGAAGTGCGTGTTATGACGTAGAAATTATCTACGTCTATTTTCATTCTATTGATTTTTTAAACATCCTACAATCGTACCACCGTTAATTTCGGAAAAAATTGGTAAATGCTTAACCAACACCCATCCATCGATTTTTTCACCTCCAGCCAAAAAGCCTTAATTCAAAATTTTGTTTGACTTAAGCCTAGACTTGTTATATATTTCAATTTAGAATACGCACACATAACGAAATATTTCAGAAAGGTAAAAAATCCAATGAAGAAATCAAAAGTCCTGCTCATTGAGGACGACCCCAATATCAATAAATTGGTTACGGACTTCCTCAATCATAGCAATTATGAAGTATTCCCGTTTAGTGATGGGCCAGAGGCGCTGGAACATGTTAAGGCACGCGGTCTGCCGCATATCGCCCTCATCGACCTTGCGCTGCCCACGTATCATGGGTTTGAAGTCAGCAGTCGCTTAAAGTCGATGGCTGATGTCCCGATCATCTTTATCACGGCCAACAATGACACTGACACCATTGTGCAGGGGTTGAAGAAATACGCGGAAGATTTTATCTCCAAGCCGTTTGAATTACGCGAACTAGAAGCCCGCATTCA
>Ga0163154_10005511_pt1 | contig 16018 bp, 15 predicted proteins | sample OliLakLV19MP9P1_FD_148649 | JGI IMG/M metagenome (GOLD analysis project Ga0163154, IMG submission 148649) | Freshwater microbial mat bacterial communities from Lake Vanda, McMurdo Dry Valleys, Antarctica - Oligotrophic Lake LV.19.MP9.P1 | ecosystem: Environmental > Aquatic > Freshwater > Lake >... | reverse complement strand
TTCTAATGGTTGGACATCACGATTATCTATTTTAGATAAGTAATCATTACTAAAATCTTTATGTGCTACGTAAATATCTCTTGATTTAGCTCCAGCAAGATCACCTCTAAATTTCTGTTCAACCACTTGTCTCCTAATTTCTCTCACTTGATTACCTAGATCTGGGGGAAAAGGATCATTCTCTGAAGTGAACTTATACGTTCCGCCATCAGGGGATTTATATTCTGAATGAAAACTATCCACATTATAGCCTGCGCGGATTGTATTAATTATTGCTACATGTTCATCTCCATCTATATCTGCTGCATCATCGAGTATTTTTTTTATTGCACTTGATTCACTGCTCTTGCGCTTCAGAGCTAATTCTTCTCCTCTCAACTGCCTCAATTTATTTTCCTGGGTTTGGTTCAAATCTCTTATTTCTTTGCGCAAGTTATCAGCTCTAGACTGTAGATTTCGGACTTCTTCCTGCCTCGTGGCAATGTCAATCCTCACAGACTCTGTGGCCACACCGGCAATATCAGTGCCTGTAGTAACTTCACTAGACGGAGCACCACTTTTATTGTTGTTGCTGGTAGTCACTAGACGCTCAGTAAGTCCAGAGTTCTTTAATCCGTTCGCTGCCTCCACGATTGCCTTCGTAGTGCTTCCTGGATCAGTACCAGCCGTTTCTGCAATACTTTTAAGCTTAGCCTCCACTGTGCTTAGCTCAGTTTGGAGACCTGTTATCTCTTGTTTGTATGGTGCTTCAGCTGCCGGTGCCATTTGCTACTTCCTCAAAAAATGCCTGATCCAGTTCTCCGGATTCAACCATTTTATCTAATGTTAAAAGTAATTTAATAGTCTCTTCTGGAGGCATCCCATTGGCTTGAGATTTCTCTACTAATAGGCCTAAAGCCATATTACTAATCTTATTGCGCGAGACCACAAACAATTCTTTAATTTTCAGTTTCACACTCTCATCGCCCTTAACTAAACTGATTAGCTTAGCTAACGGATCTTCCTCAGCGGCAGGAATAGCTTGTACTGGAACTCCAACTACTGGCGCAATTGGCTGCTGACCAATATTCTGGCCTTGCGTATATAAGGTAGCCTCCACTGGTCGTTGTGCGACTTGCTCTGAAACAAATTGTTGAAGCGTGGCTGGATCCATTGTGCGAATTTAGTTGATACTATTAATGTACAATAAATACAGCTGAATGGGAACCAGATATAATTTGAGAATTAGCCTCAATTCGATCTCAATACCCACTAATTCGCCAACTTACCTAGAATAACCGCGGGTGTAGCATCGCCTTTACTTGACCTTAGATCTTGCGCTATTTGTTGAGATTTCAGCATATCTTGATAAGGCTGCTGCGCCCTTTGAAGACCATCAGCATCGATCTGGTTATTCTCTTGCAATTGATCCAATAAATCACGCATTACCTCTTCTACTGCCTCGTTCGTATATTTAATGAGGTCCTCTTTGCTGAATTGCGCAAAAGTATTATTTCCTAGTTTTAAAATGTCATCCCCATTGTTGAAATGCTCCAACTTCTGATCAAACTCATTTTTTAACTGCGGGTATTTGCCAGTAGCGAAAGTCTTGTCCAATGCAATCTCCACAAATCTTCCTACAAAACTAGCGAGTAATTCAGTCTTCTGTTCCTCCGTGATATTCTTCGCGGAATTCAGAATTGCAATGATAAGAGTGAAAAGTTCTTGCACGGCTGCTGTTGTTGATAAATTTACATAGTTCAAGGCGGAAGCACTCTGTACTTACTTAATCGCACTTATTTAATATGTCAATTTATTGCCGAGCAACAAGACCCAATAATCCAGGCAAGACGCTATGTAATAATGTTTGTATACCCACAATGCCAAGCGCGCCAATGCCAGTACCTAACATTAACGTTTTCAATGTTTTGCCTAACTTCCCTTGTGGTTCTACTCTATTATGCTCTGATACTTTAGATTCATTAGAGTACCGCTCTTGCGGGGGAACTAAATCTTTTGTCATATTGTTATTCTATTCAAGTAATCATTTGCAATAGTTCGGCCTAGTTTACTGCTATAATCACACTAACTTACCCTGCCCCATACCTAAATTTGCTAATGCTAACATGGCCGATACTACCAATTTAACTGGTGTAACTAATGTAACCGCTCCTCAAGCAACTAAAACTCGGGTGCGTTTTGGGAATATTTTCACCATGTCAGGACCAGCGTTTATCATTGTGGCGGCGCTGTTGTGGTCATTGGACGCAGTGATTAGGGCCGATCTTCGCACCATTCCGCCGGTATTCTTGGTGACTCTGGAACACGCCTTTGGATTGTTATTCCTGTTGCCATGGTTGCTCAAATTGTTTCAAAGCTGGCCTAAGATTTCCACTGCAGCAAAAGTTTCTTTGATCGTGACTTCGGTCATCAGCGGAGTACTGGGGACCGCGTTTTATACTGCGGCCCTGGGTCAGGTGCAGTTTGTACCCTTCTCTGTCGTAGTGCTAATGCAACAATTACAACCTATTGTCGTAGTGATATTTTCGGCAATCCTCTTGCGTGAGAAGATCACCGCCAGATTTGCCGTTTTAGCGGTATTCGCTTTGCTCGGTGCTTACTTGATCAATTTCCCAGAACTGCTGCCTAACCTAACTACACGTCCAGGCCAGATTCAGTTGTTAGCAGCAGGTTTAGCTCTGCTCGCAGCCATTGCTTGGGGCACAGGCACGATATTTAGCAAATTTGCGCTGAAAGAAATTGACTTCAAAGCAGCCACCGCCGGCAGATTCTTCATTACTGTAATTGTAGGCGGCGTGCTCAGCGTCCTCTTACAGCAGGTCATTCCCTTAAATAACATCTCTGGGACCCAATTGGCACAATTACTATTAATCGTGTTGACCAGCGGTATGGTAGCGCTGCTGATTTACTACCGAGGCCTGAAGCACACTGAGGCCAAAGTCTCTACCTTCGCCGAGCTGGTGTGGCCATTGTCGGCATTTTTCATTGATATTGCGCGCGGTTTTGCTTTCACGCCTAGCCAGTTGCTCGGCACCGTGATTTTACTGGTCTGTATTGTGCGCATCTCGCGCATGAACCGCGAGCGCTAATGCGAATGTTGATGTCAATTCTGCTGACAATGCTAAAATTTACCCATGAGCAATTTCAGTAATTTCAGTAATCGCATATTTTCTGGCACGGTCGTGCATGGAGCCAAGGAAGGACGGAAGTTGGGATTTCCTACTTTGAATATGAGCTTAGCTGGGGAAAATGCTGAGTTTGAGAAGGACTTTCGTGCAGGTGTCTACACAGTAATTTGTGAGCTACATAGCTTCAATATCGAGCATAATAATTATACAGAACCACGTAAACACCTGAGTCGGGGTTATGCAAGGTCACATACAAATCTTCTAGATGATCAACTAAATTCATCAACTTTTGCCAACACTCCCCTATTTGCTGGGCTTTTGCATTACGGACCACGGTCTACTTTTGGCGAAACTAAGATGCAATGGGAGATTTATTTACTGCAATTTGACGCCGAGGTTTACGATTATCAGGTCAGTTTCATCGTCCTAGAAAAGCTCCGCGACTCAGTGAAATTCAGTTCCCTAGAGGAGCTAATCACGCAGATGAAACTGGACAAGAGGCAAGGCGAAGCGGAATTATTGGTTTAGGCAGCTTCACTAGTTTTTAGCAAGTAGTCCTGATAAAGCTCATCAGCCTCTTCGAATTTCTCACTGGCAATGAGGGCAAATAACTCACTCTTAAACTGACTGGGTAAGTTCAATAAAGTCTTATATAATTCTCGACCTTGAAGAAAAATCTTCTTAATTTCCGGCAATGTCTCGCGTGCGAGCTTCCTCACGTAATCGATCAATGGTAATCCCATAGCTACCTCGTAGACGTACATAGTTACTCCCAGAATTTCCTCCATCTCTATCTCTTTAGCCTGTAGCATTTCATTGAGGTTGGCAAAAAATTCATCTGGAATAACGTCTTGTAAGTGGTTGTCCAATCTTGACTGTACATAAAAATGCAACGCAGACTTGATCAAAGCTTTCTGTTCCTCATCCGCTTCAACGTCCTCCAACTCTTTATCTATACCATCTGCCAGCATCTGAGCATAGCCAACTTCAGATTTACGACTTTCGGCAATTGCCTCATTTAGATCTATCTGCAGATCTTGCAGATTTACATCAGCTAAAGGGTCAGCAGCTATAGATTTGAACTTAATCAGGCTCTTGGAATTATTGCTTACTACCAACTCAAGTCTAGCTATTTGATTACTAGGTAGATTCTCAGAGGGTTTCGTTTTTTGAGTAAGGTTTATTTGCACTGCCATATCTATATACTACGGCTTTTAAAATCAGAGTTCAATCTCCGCAGTTTTAGAGTGTACTAGCTTATGGAGCAACCGGAGGTGCAACGGCTGCTGCTATTCTTCCACGTTCAATTTGAGCCTTATTGACGCGATCTTGAGCCAGATCTAAAGCTCTATGCATTATGATTTTATCTTCAACCTTCAGTGTTGAATTTGTAAGGCCTCCAATCAAGACAGTAAAATCGACACCCTCGATGACTTGCGCGTCCATAATCTGAGGCTCAATATAACCTGACTGCGCAAGTGCGTCTGCTCTTGAGAGTCTAGCTCTACCTTTGTTTGCTGCTAATGCAGTCTTCGTCCTTGGAATCGTATTCAAATATTTGGTAACTTCCATAAGCTGAGACTTTTTTAGATCAGTATCCAATACTTTCCACAATTTTTCGCTCAAGGCATTTAGATAAGCTGGTTGCGGAAACTCTACTGGCAAATATAAAGGGTTAGTCAGTACCGCGTCCCTGGGGTTTACATTTACATCATCATCTGGGGGATCTACCTCAGGAGTCGTATCTGCCGCATTGAGAGGTGCTAATCCACGCATACTATTACCTACTCCATGTACTGTTTTAGCCACTACTGGTCTTACATAACGATTACTCAACCAAGCCCCCAAGCCCACTGCGGCAATAGGTGGTAAAGCACCGGAGAAGATTGCACCACTTGTAATTGTCATCAAAGCTAACTCGGCCCCTCTATGAATATATGGTCTGATGGCAGGTCTAACTTCGATCCCGACTACAACACCAACATGATTAATCAAGCTACCAACACCATTGGCTGTAGCCGCAACTAATTGACCTGGGAGAATAATAATATTTGCAATAGTAATCAGTGCCCTGCGTAAACCGGCCCCATTGGCGGGGTTAGCATTAGCTTCTAATGTATTTTTTCTGAAGGCATCGTAGGCTGCACCTACGCCTGCACCAAACAATTCAGGAACCATCTCTTAGCTCGATAAAGTATCCTATAGTATACTATATTATAGGATACATATCAAGTGATTAGCTTACTGGAGATGGATATCTATGCGCGTCTTCTGCCAAAGATAAGACTGAATGGTGGCACATGAGTCACAACCCAACGTGCTGTGTTTAAAGTCGCCAGACCGATAGTGGCAGAACCGACTGCCAATGCTGCAAGTGCAGGGCTATTGATACTGTATAGATCTTGCAAATTAGCATGGGTATCCACTACCAACTCTCTATTACCCAATAGCCAAGGGATACCTACTGACAATGTCATACTACCATCAGGATTTGCTAAACCTTTGGCTGCAAGGAAACCCAAGTTCCAGGAGTTATCATGTGTATTGCGATCAAAATTGTTTATACTTGTGCCAAAGCCTGTCCGAGGAACAGTAGGACTTTCTGCAAACGCTCCAGCCACTCCAGTAGCCACATTACTTACTGCGTTAGCTACTTGACCCTGCACTTGTGCCAATGGATTAGCTCCCTGCTGATTGTTTTGTGGTTGGTTATTCAGTGGTTGTGGATTGAGTGCTAATTGTGCATTAATTATATCCACCTCTGCCTGGGTTAATACTCCTGCATTAATTTGTGCGACTTGACCCATATTCACTGGAGTCGTCTGACCAGTAAGCTGGTATACATTTTCCACTAAATTGGAGATGCTAGAGCTAATTCTGGGTACATTTTGACCTGTATTGGTATAAACAGCGATATTAGTACCGTTCACCACATCGGCAAAATTCACTCCTCCTTGCCTAACATTAGCAAACACTTGCTCTAACTCTGCACGACTATCAATATAATTAGTCACATTCCCACCTCCGGCCGCTACATTTCCTCCTAATACGTAATATGCCCTGGTACCTATCAGTGATAATAGCTGACCATCTGAGAGACTTTTTAATGCTGGATCAACATTGGGGTCGGCTCTAAATTGCGCCGCCAACTGTTGGTAATCCCCACGGAAGTTATTTAAGATATTATCTATATCTGGATATCTTGCTTGCAATTCTTGCCATCTATGATTGAGGTTAGGATCGTTTTGCAAATTGGAAATCGGTCGAACATTTCCTGTCACTTGAGCAAATTGTGCGTCAGTCAGGAATAAATCCCCTTGATCAATACCGTTATTGTCTAAGTCAATGACATTCAACCACTGTCCATTTGACTGCACTCTATAGATATTTAGACCATTGTTAGTCTGGCCAACTGGAGGTGGCGAACCTACGGGTATTATTTGACCAGTATTGTCATTTACATTTGGGTCACGGCCAAAGAGCCGTTCGAAGCTGTCGTTCATCCCGTCACCATCAGTATCTATCCCAAAGCCATTTAAGAACTGTCCTAAATCATTTTGCCCCTGTCCTTGGTTTTGGGCTTGAGCTTGGACTTGGGCTTGGACTTGAGGTTGAACTTGAGGTTGGACTTGAGCTTGGACTTGAGCCTGGACTTGAGCCTGGACTTGAGGTTGGACTTGAGCTTGATTAAACAAATTAGCAAATGGTGAATCAGCTACATTAGGATCCATGCCTAAAATACCTTCCATAAAGTCAGGAACTGCATCACCATCTCGACTTAGTTGAATACCATCCCATAAGGCGTTAGCAGCGCCTCCAAAATTGATACCCGCTCCTGCTGCTCCTGCCGCTCCTGCTGCTCCACCAACCTGTAGATTATTAAACAACGGATTTGGTTGTGCTGGTTGGCCAAACTGCTGACCAATAGCATTACCTACTACATTCATACCGTTCACGATTTGATTGGCACCTGCAGGAACTTGATTGCCCAATTGACCAATCAACACACCACCCTCGATCACCCTCTGCGCTGCAAAATCCAACGAGGCCCGAGATTGCAAATCCCAAATCTCCGGCCAATTTAATACAGCATTATTGTCCAGGGTTGCTTGAATAATTTCAGATCGTGATATATCTCCATCGCCATCAATATCAACTATTTGGAACCTATCCAACACAACTTTTAAGAGAGGATCATCTGCACGAATAATAACTTCATTTGTACTTCTTCCTACTGCAATATCTTTATTTACCTGAGTTAGCAAATCAGTGGCTCTCACTTCATTAGGATTCTGCAAATTGTGACCAACATCTCTTAAGAATTGATTACCATTCGTATTGAAATTAAAGCCTAGATCCTGGCCGATATGTAAACCTAAACCTGCATTTATGTTGACTAAGCTATTTTGTGCAGCATCAACCTGCTCGTTGAATGTATGGGCAATAGCAGCCACGGCGTTATGTTCCCTCTGTTGAGGATTGGCGGCTGGTGGTTGTAGTTGCATAATACCTTCGAATGACATTGCACCCGCAATAGCCATGCGTAGATCATCGGCCATGCGATTGCGCGCAGCTCTCTGCTCAGGTGTCCATGCATCACCTTGAAGCGCATCTCGTCCTTCTCTGCGGCGATTGACAGCGCCATGCACCGCGCCAATCAGGTTTGAGCCCATAGTTCTACCCATGAATACTGCCGCATTTATTTGCTCGGGGGTCAATGCAGCACCGTTAGCTAACTGCTGTGCCAAGCCTAAACTAGCTTTGCCTCCAATATCTAATCCTACACCTCCCATGCTGGCCATTGCTAGATGTGCCGCTGCGTTGGCAGCCCCTAGGGCAAAGTCAGCTCTGGACAAGTACCTCCGATTTCTGTACAAACTCCACACACCCTTAGCACCACTAGCTACTAGCTCAGGTGAACCCAATAATGCGGTATTTAAGATAAACCTACTATAAGCAAAAGGTATCTTGATGAAAGCTTCGGATAAGACAATTCCTCCACCCCTTACGATGCGAATAAGTCCTTTACGTTCTTGGTTGCGACGTGTTGCTTCCATATACTCTAAACCGTTTGTGGCTAAGCCTTTCACAAAGACGCGGGGGGCAATAAGTGCAGGATTCAGCACATAGCCATAATTCCACACAAATCTCCCCACTCGCATTAAGTTTCTATGAAAAGCTGTACGCGTATCCTCTGGTCCACCCTTGTTGAAGTCCACCGGTGTCATTATCCAGCGATTGGCAACTGCGTCCCAATGCTTTTCACCTCGACCGGCTAAGATTCTAACAATAGGCAGTACATACCGGTCAGTAATTAAGGCATCCAACGCCCTTAGGCCCCCTCTAAATAGCTTTGGCTCACCCTGACGTCTATATTCATCAATTGTGGTAATAATATTCCACCTTGGATCTGCAGCTCTCTCAGCATCAGTCAGCCCACCTCTATAATGCGTTTGTAATCTATCAGCGATCCTACCTAACCTAGCCCATTCACCAGGTCTTAGTAATGGACTTTCTCCCATTTGCGAAACATACCAATAACCTTGATTTCTGGCGTTTGCATCATCTCTAATAAGCTTCTGCAGGATGCGATCTACCCTCTCTGTCTCTGCGGTCACTTGGCCTGCTCCAGCAGCGAGCGCTTCAGCAACCCTCAAAAGGACTTGTCGATTAATCGGACGCACTACACCATTTGCTTCATAAGTTGCCCCCTCAGCTAAGAGATCCCTCATCAATGCGGGGTTCTCGAGCACAGCCACACGCAGCTGTCTATCTAGATCATTCTCTCTATTCTCCCAATATCCTGGTTTGGTGGTGTCGTTAGGAATTGCGGGGTTAAAATAGCTAAGATTCTCAGCACGCACCCTACCCGTCAGGGCGTTATAATGAGCTCCCAGGATTGAACTGCCCGGGGCTGCATAGATATTTGTAAAATCTACAGTCTGCTGAGCTGCAGCCCTATTAACTCTATTACGGTAATAGTCAATACCAGTTCTGATCGCCACTGGCACGTCAGTGCCCTCGGCAGTATAAAGGTCATTAGCCATTCTTTCTAACGTTGCCAGATTTTCAGGGTTAGCTTCGTAGAAGTCCAACACTCTTTGCGCTGGAATAGCTGCTGCACCTCCATTCAATCTGAATACTCCAGTGTTATTCGTACATAATCTGTCTAAGACTTCACGAGCATGCCTAATGTCCAATCTGCTAAATTCAGAAGTTCTAGGTTCACGGATTTTACGTCCCAACTGACCTAACCCAGTCCTGTCATCGACCCTATCTGCAATCAATCTCTCCACTGCCCGCATGCCGCCGTTATTACCAATCATTGCCAGTATATTGGCCTTATCTACCTGATAACTGGGCATTACACTAGATTCCTTCAATTGAAACTGGACATTGATCACTTCACGTGCGAAGCTGCGATAGGCTGGCTCAGAACGGTAACGCTTGTAAGCATTTTCCATAGCCTTATCCCCATTGGCTGTGCCTTCTTCGTATTCATTCACCATCTCAATCAAATCAGCCATAGACCTGACTTTATTACTCTCAACTCTGTTTGCAGCTATATTCTGGTACTCAAGTCCTGGGTCTATATAATTGGCCAAAGTTCTCAGACCTGCATCACATGGTAAATAATCCAAAAACTCCACGAATATCTTATAGTCACGATTCATACCACCGGGTCTATTTTCAATGCGCTGGTCCAGCAATTGTTCATGTCTTTGCTTTTCGCGATTGACTACTCTATCTAAGATGACCAACCGAGCAGCATTATTTGGTGGAGCTGTAGTTGCAAGATCAAGTAAATCTAGCGCTCTCAGGATTAGGTCATCCTCCAACTCTTCCCCACTGGCTGTCCCTCTCATCCGGATAGTACCATCCAAATGACTGTTCAATCTAGTCCTAAGAGCTCTAATTGCAGGGATATTTGTATGTGGGATTGCTATGGCCGTCCAGTCAATATTTCCCCCAGTGATATCTATTGCTTGTAGTTGTGCGGCTGACTTTGCCAAAGATTGATACACAGCCACTCTCTCTAGATTCTCAAGCAGGTCTTCAGAAAAATTATCCCTTAGGTGGGCGCCAGCCATAGTAGGCATATCTCCCACATTCCGTCGCAAATGGCTCGAGAAGTCTTTCAGGAAGGGAGTAGTTGCATTTTCGCCTCTTAAAATCTTAATATCAACTGGATCGGCTGGTTGTGCGTTTGTCAATGTGGCCCCAGTCATATTGCCAGCAGGATCCCACTGCGGCTCTGTCCCAAGAATCTTGTCTGTTACTACTGCCAAGGCTTCTCTCTTGGCTCTACGCAATCGGTTTATATCTACTGTCTCCGCTGTGGTGATTGGATCTCCACCTACAAGTCCTCTTTCATCCTGCAAGAAAAGATTGATACTCGACAATGCTGGTTCCATCCCAGGATTTTGTACTGACTCATAATCACCGATGGTACCTATGGAGCCAGTGGCAAAGATAGTATCTACCATACTATCAGTGTCATCATCTGTGTTTCCCAGAACTTCTAAGCGTGATTTCAGATTTAGTCGTCTCTGTGAATCACTTACAAGTAAAGTTTTTATAATTTCGTACATTTCACCCGTTTGCTTTACAGCGGTCAACCCTATGCTATCAAGGGTTACTTGTGGGTTGTATGTTTGTGCGTCTGGTACTGCCATTAATCAGAAAAATACATTCGGTTTTGGTTAAACTCTGCACCCATAAAATCGAGTAAAGCCTTGATCTTGTCTTGTGATATCCCCTTCTGCTCAAGGTCTTCCGCAATCAATTCTAATTTCACAAAGAATTTAGCACTAAGAATCCCACTGGATTTGAAGTCTGTGGCCTGCGTATTAATTTCAGTATAAAGGTCTCTATCCGCAATATCAGATTTGGGCATATAACCATATTACTGAATATTTTGTACGAAGTCTAAATTTTGCAAAAGTGCCAATATCTAAAAAATACCAGCCTTGCGGCCGGTATTTAATCTCAGATGAACCTAAAGAATTTAGGCAGGTTCTTTGGAATTTAAATCTTCTATTACCTTTTTGATATAATCCAAGTACTCAAATTGATATTTATCAAGATCGTCAACAGTCATCTTTTTCTCAGCAATGAATTTCTTGGTCCAGGCCAATAAAACCGCGTCAAATGCCTTGTCTTGAATAGACTCTACTTTCTCAGCAGGAATGTCTGCATAGATCTTAGTCAAACTCATAATCATATCCTCCACAGTTAAATCTTCAGCACTTAAATCAGTCAGTCTAGATTGCATAGCTGCATCGCTAGTATATTCGATAGCTAACAAATCTACAATCTTGGCTAATAATTCACCATAAAACTTAGTAATAAACTCTATGCGCTCTTCATCATTAGCAAATTGAATATTCTTCGCTAAAATCTCAATTTCTGGGAGTGAATAAGTTAAGGTTTTATTGTCCATAATTTTGGGTTGTCTATTATATTAATTATTAACTATCAACCTAGTTCTGCAATCATAGCTGTGCTTGCCGCAGGAATATTTGCACTTGCAGCCACTGCAGCCTTAACTTCATTGATTCGAGTATTCAGTTTTCCAACCAACTTTTGCTCAGCTGCTGCATGAGCGAGCCTACCATCAGCATCTATTAGTGCGTTTAAGAGAAAACCCGCTGCACCTCCCAGCAAAACTCCTACACCCACAGTTGGAGTATCAAAAATATTTACTCTGGCCACATTAGTACTTGCTGCAGCATTTGCAGCAGCATCAAGTGCTCCACCTAATCCCGCCCCACCCACAATTGATGCACCAGTTCTGATAACTCTTCGGAGGGCGCCGGAAAGTTTATCGATCTTTCCAGCATAAAAATTCTGCCCTAAATTATTATCAAGAGATGTCACAACATCAGCAATTGTACCTGCGGGATTATTTACTGATTTTTCAAATGCACTTACTAATATTTGATTCACTGGACTCGTTGCCATACTTTTATTCTTTGTTATGTAAGTTAATATTTATATATTACTCACATTTGGCATGTATTGACAAGTGCATTCTGGAAGAATCTTTACCAAGGACTTTCAATTAGCGCTTTCCAGCGATTTTCTCTAGGGACATGGAAACATTGTCTGTAGGAGTTATTCCCATTTGGGTTAGTGATTCTAACCCAGATACTAGAGTCTGATATTTTCTTTGTAATTCTGCCACTTGGCTTTGATCCAAATCTACTAGCTCTGCCAAATCGCCAATAAAATCACTTAATACTTGAGCCCCAGATTTGCCTAGACTTTCTTTGAAATCAGAGTTGTTTTGGTATTGCTTTAAAAAATTTTGCAGCTTTAGTTGATCAACTTTTTCAGTCTCAACTGCAGGTAAGATATCGCTAGCCAAAGGCTTGTACTGCTCTCTCTCTAAGAAATGTATAATGGCCCCTTCATAAATCTTCGCTATGGCTAGATCTCGTAGATTTTGCTGACGAGCAATTTCGCTAATCCCTGCAATCTGACAAAGATCTGTAACTACTTCGGAGATGAACTCTACCATTTCTATTTTTGATAAACCTAAATAATCTATACAATTCGACCCACTAGGCTGCCGCTTGGCTAAGTGTTGACTGGGCTTCAGAAGGTTTCTTGCCTAGCAAAATCTTACCTAATCCATACGCTATCGAACCTCCGTAAATCGCTTTTAGAATCAGATCCGGAGATAGTAGTGAAATCAAAAACGTTGGTCCCAGATTCCTCACCATAAAATTAATCGCTTCTCCTATCCTTCTCAAACGAAAACTCCTCTGGCTTAGCTCTGTGTCCACCTTGGCTTGTTGATCAGGGGGCAATACTCCCCCAACTTCTCTGGTTTGCTCACTTTGTGCGGTCGGTACGGTTCCTTCATTCATAGTCATATATTATCACAAGGCCAATAAGCTTAGACAGTCAACTGATATTTTTGCTCCCAATAACCCAATCTCAGTTTGTTCTCAACATCAGATAGACTGGGGTCAAAGTAATATTGTTGCTCAGCAGCTACTGCCGCAGCTATTTCACTGTATTGTGTGCCAAGTATACTACTGGGATTTATTGCAAAGAGATCCCGAGCATTAACTGCTACTGGGCCAGTGGCTCCAGAATCTACCTCTCTGAGATATTGAGCAAGTGCTTGTCGGATATCTATGGGGACTTGCGAGTTCATATCGCCCCAACACTTTTCTACTAGTTCGCAGAGTATATTATATTCAGCCATGTTCCGAGGAAAGGAACTTAATACTTTGCGCTTGTCGATATTAGCAAGGCCATCATTAGTAATGAACGCACTGGTTTCGCCCAGACATAATATTCTGATCAAGTGTTTAGTGGCCCTTTCTCCCATCATTTCTCGTCCAAAGTTTCTATTTAACATTCCATCCCTCCAGCTATATTTTCTTGCCCCTTTGGTAACTGGATCGATTAATAAACGCCTCAATTGTCTGAATCCACCAGTCTGCCCGATAATCATCAACACATTGCCCCAGTCATATGCATATACTTCGGTAGGTTGTGCTTGAGCATCATTAACTGGCTTCCTGCGGAAAACTCCCCCAATCGTTTCTTCAGTCAAGGTTTTATACTGCTTTGATTTTTTATGCATTATTATCGCTGTATCCCACTGGCGCATATCTGCCTCATTCTCATCGAATGAGCTGCCATCAGGTCCAAAAAAATCGTTGTCATCAAAGTTTACTACACCTTTTGTAATGGAAGCAGCTAAGCTATCTAGGTCACGAGTTAAACGATCATAGGCTTGAAAGTACCCCTCACCAATGAGGATAGCCTTTCTTTTCTCGAGTTGGTCAGGTTCCCCTAAGCTTAGAGACTCTAAAGTGCCCATTATTTCATTGTACCTTGCAGGGGGTGTAATATTTTTATCTGAGAGTAACTGGGCTTGTTGTTGTTTTAGTTTGCATAAAGTATCTGCAGGCTCTGCAGAATAAACCATTTCGTCTGGAGGGTCGTTTTGATCAATCAAGAAAGTGGTATGCTCCAAGCTACCCACCAGGTCAGCTGTCCCCAATATCAATTTTCTTGATAAATTCACCCTGGCGCCAACCCCAAGTTGGCCTCCAGTTGCATACCGGTCGGCACGCTTTTGCAACCTCAGATACTGAGAACGTTTGCGTGATTCTATAATCTCTAAACGTAATGCAGATTTAGCAAGCCTTAAGGCAGGCGAAAATGTCTGAAAGTTGAAAATGTCTATTGATGCTTTCGAATTCTGCAAACCTAACCCTACTCTTAACAACCCCAACAATTCAGTTTCTAATTCAGCTATAGCTCTTAGATTTCCCGGGCCAATATCATCTAATTTTGCAAAGATTCCTGATTCTTTAATTGCCTCCAAGTGCGCTGCTTCCAATTTATACTTCTGCGCCCGCTTGACCTTTTTAACTTGAAGCACCATGGTTTCTGGGATTTGATCCAAGCTAAATTGCTCTTTAAGACGTTGTAAACCATAGTATGTTAATCTGCCAAGCAGAGCTGGAGCCAACGAAGGTAACTCACGGTCTATACCACGAATACTATGAACCACTCTATTGAGTTTAAGAACACTATCTTGATTTGCCGGCTCATCCAGCTGCAACGACTCCCGATGGTCCAAAATCATAAGATTAGCCAATAATTGTTTTTTGGCAGTAGAGATATTATTTTCGAAATTATGTATTTCTTCAGGGATTACTGGGCTATCTTTACCTAATAAAGCGTAGTCAAGCATACCTTGCCGACATGCAAATATACTCTGATCTTCAACTAAGGCTCGCATACTTTCTCTTGATTGTTCTTCTGGAGACATCAGATGGATACCTGCCTCAACCTGAGATAGATAAATTTGTGCTAATTCAGTTCCAGTAAAATTAAGAGTTGCAGGTAGATCTGCATACCAGGATCTCACCCAAACTCTAAACTCTTCAGTCAATCCTTGCTCAGCAATTTGGCTTTGTATATACTCAAGTCTCGGACTTATATTTGTGATTCTTACTGGCATTTAGGCATATTCTATTCAATAATTATTTTTGCACGCTTGAACTCCTGAATGTATAAATCAATCAACGACTTGATCTTCTCGGCGGTAAATCCTTTCTTATTTAATCCATCTGCTAACACACCAAACCTATCCAGTAAAAGCAAATAGCTGTCAACTTCCAATTTGTGATCCTGAAGTAATTCTTGGATTGCGCTGCCATTGATTGACTCTGTGGTAATTGCTGCCAGGTCTTGAACTTCATCACCTTGGATCAGATCCTCAGGAAATAAGATTAGTTTCAGTGAGGACAAACTATCGATAGTGGCATCACTTTCGGATTCCAAAAACCAATTGTTAGATAATTTTGTTGAATTATTCATTATTTATACTTAAAATAATACACTAGAGTACTTAAACATTGCTAAAATTCGGGTTTATCTATAAAATTAGGGACGTAAAGTAGTGAGAGCGATTAGCTCAGCTGGCTAGAGCACAGTCCTGATAAGACTGGGGTCCTTGGTTCGAGTCCAAGATCGCTCACTTTTACTTTCCCTGCAACCTCCACAAATAAACGGTTATTTTCAGAAATCAATCCCGCCTCCCCAACTCCTGGGCTTTGTAAAGCGTATGAAAGTGCGTGGAGGTCATCGGTTACATCGGTAAAGTCCCAGGTGACCTTGATCAAACTGCCAAAATAACCCCAGAATAATGTCACCGCACCTAGAGTAATGTATGCATTCACGTTTTGCTGAATTAGGAAGATCAAGAATAACGCATTAGAAATTCCGATTTGGAATTGAAACAAATAGCGTTTCTGAACATAGAGATTGCGGAACTTCATCTCAAAATCCTTGGCAATCTTCTTGGCGTAAATCAAGTGAATTGCCAGAAATAAGAAGATATAAATTACCCCAAA
>Ga0163154_10005509_pt1 | contig 16019 bp, 14 predicted proteins | sample OliLakLV19MP9P1_FD_148649 | JGI IMG/M metagenome (GOLD analysis project Ga0163154, IMG submission 148649) | Freshwater microbial mat bacterial communities from Lake Vanda, McMurdo Dry Valleys, Antarctica - Oligotrophic Lake LV.19.MP9.P1 | ecosystem: Environmental > Aquatic > Freshwater > Lake >... | reverse complement strand
AACTGCTGCAAGGTATCCAGGCGCCGCACGAGGAGTCGTTCGCCGACACCCGAGCGCGCGCGTTCCACCACGCCGGTGGCCAACAGCGGCGCCAGCCAGCGCAATAAGCCGCGTGAGCTGGCCGATAACGGCAAACTGCCGTCAGTCAGCAGCCGGCGCAGCGCTGGGTTGGGCGCTCGCATCGGCGCGCTCCAAAGTCAGGGCGTGGCGGCCGGTGAGCACCACGCGGCCGTTGGGCAGGCGCATGGGCACGTACACGCGCGCTGCCGCGTCACTGCCGTCCGGGCTGGCTAGCACCGGCGCAAATCCAAAAGACTCGGCCAAGCGCACAATGGCGCGCAAATTGGCCCGATCCAAGGCATTGGCTTCGTCCAGAAAAAACGGCATTCGATAACCTTCGCGCTCGCGCATCAATCCGCGCAATAAGGTGAGCAAGGTCAGTACCTTAATGGTAATCGATGTGCCATTGCTCTCGATCCGATCGAGATGCGGATAGCGCGTCACCACGCCATTGGCGCGGGTCACCTCAAATTCCAATTGGAACAACTCGGTCAGTTCCAGCGTGCCACGCTGTTCAAGAAACTCACCCACGCGCTGTTCGGCACGCGCAAAGGCCACGCGGTCGGCGAACAAATCAGCGCCGGCGCTCGCCTTGTGCTGTTCGACAAACTGTTTGATCAGGCCGCAGGATTCCGGCAACTCGCGCAAACCCAGGCGCAATTCTTTCAGATCAGAGACTTGCGCCTGTTTGAGCAGCCGATTGAGCGCATCAATGCGCACCCGCAAACGATCCAGATCGGCCAGCTGCGCATCAAAAGCGGCGGTCAAACCGGCAATAAAACCTCGCCAAGCTTCACCCAGCGCGACGCGTTTTTCGCCCAAACCATCCAGTTCTTGCGCCAGCGCGTCAGCAAAACCCTCATCGACGGCGAGGCGCGGCAGCGCGCGCGCCAAACGCCCACGCGCATCGTCGAGCAGGTGACTCAGCGTTTGCGCCGAGCCACTCTGTTTGACATAAGACTCGACCAGCACGCGCCAGTCGGCGCTGTCGGCAGTCGGCGTCGCCGGGCTTGGCCATTCGGGCGCCGGCGGCGTTAAAGCATGCAGCGCTTTTTCTAGCGCCCGGCCCTCGCGCTCGTGCTCGGCGCGTTCGCGCTCACCGGCGGCGATGGCATTACGCAGCCCCCCTACCCGCTCGCTGATCTTCGCACTTTGTTGTTCTATATCGATTAGTTGCTTGTCCAAGTCGCGATGTTCGCGCGCTAGCGGTCGCAGCCGGGTTTGCACCTCTTGCCAGTGCTGGTGACCGACCAGACGCGCTTGGCAGGCGGCTAACTTGGCGGCCAACTCGGCCAATTCCTGCGCGCCGCGCTGGCTGTCGAGTGCGGCACGATGTTCGGCGGCCAGTCGCTGCAGATCGCGATCCAAAGCTAAGATCGCTTCAGCCAAGGCCTGCGGATCGGCATAGCGGGCTAAATCGGGTGCCGGCAAGGCGGCCAGCTGCACCTGCACCTGCGCGTCGGCGTAGACACCGCTTGCGAGCTGCTCGGCCAACGCGTTGAGGCGCGCCGCCAGCGCATCGGCTTGGCGCACATCAATGCCATCGCTGCCCCGCGGCAATCCAAGCAAAGCGGGACTGAGCAAGCGAAACAGGCGGTCCAAATCGGCATCACTGACGCGGGTTTTCAGCCAGCCCGCCAAATTGTGCGCTAGCGCTGCTTGTTCGGCGATCCGCAAGTGGCGTTCGCGTTCGCGCTCGCCGCGCTCTCGCGCGATGGCCGCGGCGCTGCGACCGGCCACATTGGCCAAGCTCTGGCGCAAATGATCATGCAACCCGGCGAGGTTATCGCGCGCCGCCGTTTCCAGCTCCGGCAATACCGCGCCCCACAACTGCGCCAAGCGGTCGCGCTGCGCGAGTTCGGCGTCAATGGCGCCTAAGCGCTTCATCACCGCATCGCGCGTGCCACGCAGCGCCACCAACTCGGTTTCGGTTTGCGCGACGGCCAGCTCGTGTTTGCTGCGTTCCTCTTGGATGCGCGTCAGCACAGTTTGCTGCAGCGCGCGCACGCTGCGGGTGCGCTCGTCGATCTGCCGCCATTGGCCCACCAATGCAGCGCAGGTATCGCGCAAGCTCTGGTGGCGCTGTAAATACAGACGCGCATCGGCTTCGATTTCGGTCAGCGCATCCACCTCACGCTTTTGCCGCTGCACGGTGCGATAGGACTGCGCAAAATCCGCTGCCAAACGAATTTCCGGCTGCCGAAAGTCAGCCGCGTGGGCGTCGACAAACAAGCGCTTCAGATCGTCTTGGCGCAAATGCGCGAGGCGCAGCAAATTGCCAAAGAGCGTGCGAAAGCGTTCGTAATCGCTACGATTGCGCAACGGCAGCAGGCCCAGCGGCGGTACGTTATCAAGGCCATCACCGATCAGCGCGGCGCGCAATTCGCGCGGTTCCAGCACCCGATAACCCTTCAACGCCAAGCGCGCCAGCACCACCTCGGGTTCGCGCAGGCGCTGCTGCGGGTCGGCAAAATCCTCCAGCGCATAGGGGCCATCCACCACAAAACGTTCCCAGGCGTAGGCCTTGGCGGGCCCTAGCCCGCGCAAACCGACCACCCGAAAGCGCCGATCCCTGCACAAACACTCGAACAACACATAACTGTGCAAGCCCGGGAAGTAGTAACGGCGCGTCTCGTCCAGCGTTTTATCGGCGAAATGCATCGCCCGCGCGTCGTCGATGTACAAAAACTGCAAGGTATTGACCAAGGTGGTCTTGCCGATGTTGTTGGGCCCCGCCAGATGCAGCGAGCGGTCTAACTCGACATCGGCGTGCTCGTATTTGCCGGCATTGAGCAACACCAAACGGACCGGCCCGGTGGCCAGAATGCCGCTCATGCGCTGGCGCCCGGGTCAGGCGGATCGCTCTTTAAGTGCGTGCGGGCATCCAGGCAGACATCGACAAACCGCATGGCGGGTGCGCGTAAACGCAATTCCCGGCCACGCACTTGCGCAAAACCATAGCGCTTTAGTTGTTGCGCAATATTTTCCAAGCCATTGATATCGTTGATGCGCAATTGCCGAAGGTAGTTCAAATACCGAGGTTGTTTCAAATGCGGCAATTGGTCCAGATCAAAACTGCCGTCAAACAAACGCGTCTCTACATCCAAGCCTTGATCTTGCAAATGGTCGATCAAGATCAACATGAAAACCGCACACTGCACCATGCCGTCGGGCGCGTGCTCACGCTCTTCATCGCGCAAATAAAAAAACTGGTGCGGATGGTGGATCAGCTCAAAGCCCAGCGCCGCGAACAATTGGCCGTAATCGTGCTCATGGACACGCAGCGCCTGATAGAGCGCGCCGTCTTCAACGGTCAGATGCACGCCGCGACGCAGCTCAGAAAACACCTGCTTTAACTCGGGAAGGGCTTCAGGATTCACGTGGCGCGCTCGATAGCGAGCGGACGATAGCCGATCTTGCCTTCCGGACGCGCTAAACAATGCGGCTCACCGCCCTCTGACCACGCCGTGCCCGCCGGCGATAAGGCCACGTAGGCGCGCACCAACTCGGCCCAGGAAGCCTGCGGTAACTCGCATGCCAACCACGCCAACAGGTCACTGATCGGCCGCGCTTGGGCGAGCGCTGCGCGCAATCGACTGATCGACACCACATCGGGCCGCTCGCCGGCTGCCTCGCTCATCGGCGCTGGCGCGATCGGGTTAAAGCGGGCCAGCGCCAGCAAACGCGCGGTCAGCGCGGCATCGTTGAACTGACCCTGCCAACTGACCCGCGCCACCGGCAAGGCGGCAGCCAACCGATGCGCGCTATGCCGACTCAAATGCTCCAACCACCGACCACAACCCTCGGCAATCAGATTCTGCCGCCGAGCGCGCTCATACAAGGGCAGCAACTCGCGATAGGCCTCCGCATAACAAGCGCCCGCTTGCGTGCGCATACGCAGCAGCCGGGCGCGTACCCGCTCACAGGCATCGGCGACCACGCCATGGGTGATCAAAGCCTCACGCGCGCGCCCCAGCAGCTCAGCAAGGCGATCAAAGCTGGTGTGCGCCCATTCGCCCGGTTCCACCAGCGCGCGCAAGGGCCCCAAATAGTCCTGCCAGAGGGCATTGATGCGCAAATAGCGCTCCCGCACGCTGTAGCCATCGGCGCCCGCCTTGGCGCGCAATACCCGCTCCAAAATCGCCGCGTGATTGGCATTCGCGTAACTGCGAACCCGTTCGATCGCCGCCGCCATACGCTCCAGCGCTAACACCGCCGCTTGCGCATCGGCATTCGCCGCAGCCTCGCCAAGCGCGCGGCCCTGGCCATCCAGTTCATTCACATAACCGCGAATAGCCTCCGGGGTAATCAGCTCATGCGTGCGCAGTAAATGCCCGAGGAATGTGCGCACTGGCAAACTGAGTTCCAAATACACCGACTCGCCAGGGCGCTCCTCCAGAATTCCCAGATCCAACAGACGTTGCAGCAGCGCTGGCGTCAAACTGCTGTCTGGACTGCGCGCCGACACACAGCGTGCCGCCAGTTCGCCCTGGGTCAGGCCATCGGGCGACTCCAACAACGCCAATAACAGGCTCTCGTGCTCAGCCAAAAAGCTCAGCGAGGATTTCAGGCTAGCCATACGCGACGCGGGTGATGGGCGAGCGTGGATTGTCCCACAGGCTTGCGGCAGCAGCGCGCCGCACTTCGGCACTTGCGGGCGTTCGCATCGGCTGTGTCACTTGGGTTAGTGCGCGGTACAACAAACACCGCTCCGGCCGGCAAGCTGTGCTGCGGGTGTTCGCATCGGCTGTGTCACTTGGGTTAGTGCGCGGCAGAACGAACACCGCTCCGGCCCGCAAGCCGTGCTTGCGGGCGTTCGCATCGGCTGTCACTTGGTTGGGTTAGTGCGCGGTACAACAAACACCGCTCCGGCCCGCAAGCTGTGCTTGCGGGCGTTCGCATCGGCTGTGTCACTTGGGTTAGTGCGCGGTACAACAAACACCGCTCCGGCCGGCAAGCTGTGCTTGCGGGCGTTCGCATCGGCGGTGTCACTTGGTTGGGTTAGTGCGCGGCAGAACGAACACCGCTCCGGCCCGCAAGCTAGCTTGCGGGCGTTCGCATCGGCTGTGTCACTTGGTTGGGTTAGTGCGCGGTACAACAAACACCGCTCCGGCCCGCAAGCAAGCTTGCGGGCGTTCGCATCGGCTGTCACTTGGGTTAGTGAACGAACACCGCTCCGGCCCGCAAGCAAGCTTGCGGGCGTTCGCATCGGCGGTGTTACTTGGTTGGGTTAGTGCGCGGTACAACAAACACCGCTCCGGCCCGCAAGCTAGCTTGCGGGCGTTCGCATCGGCTGTCACTTGGGTTAGTGCGCGGCAGAACGAACACCGCTCCGGCCCGCAAGCCGTGCTTGCGGGCGTTCGCATCGGCGGTGTTACTTGGTTGGGTTAGTGCGCGGTACAACAAACACCGCTCCGGCCCGCAAGCAAGCTTGCGGGCGTTCGCATCGGCTGTCACTCGGGTTAGTGCGCGGCAGAACGAACACCGCTCCGGCCCGCAAGCAAGCTTGCGGGCGTTCGCATCGGCTGTCACTTGGGTTAGTGCGCGGCAGAACGAACACCGCTCCGGCCCGCAAGCAAGCTTGCGGGCGTTCGCATCGGCGCGCCGCATGCGGCGCAGGCAGCCGATGCTCACCCAATTTCTCGGCTTGTAACCGCTTTTTTCTCGCTCAGTAGCCGCCTTTTTCTCGCTTTTGATCCCCCTTTCTCACGCTCGGCCCCGCCTTTTTCTCGCTTTTGCGCCGCTAAGTGCTTGATGGCGTTACACTTTCTAGCCTGATAAACAAGCTTATAAAGCTTTAAATAGAAAACAATAAACAGCGAAACACTTAACCAGAATCCAAACCGCATGGTAGATTTATTCACCTATGGCGTTTGTGAGTTATTAAACGGATGAATAAGTCACAAGCTGCTGCCACGGCGATGCTGACGCCGGACGTGGTGAGTAAATTGGATGCCCAACAAGCGCTCGACATTGTCGCAACCTTGGGCGATAGCTTTATCAGCACGCTGCGCGAATTGCACGCGCCACCGATTGGGCTAAAGTCGCTGCGCCGCTATCGAATCCAAGAAGCCGCGCACGAGATCGGCCGCTCGGTTTCGTGGCTGCGCGTACAAGAAAGCGAAGGCAATTTCCCAGCGCCTGCGGATCGTAGCGTGGGCGGGCGACGGATGTACACCTTGGAGGAAATCAACGCGATTCGCGTTTACGCAGGAACCGTTCCTAAAGCCTTGCCGCGCCGTCCGTATGTATTGGGGTTTGTGAACTTTAAAGGCGGCAGTTCGAAAACGACCTGCACGTATCTGGCCAGTCATTTCCTGGCTTCGCGGGGTTACCGGGTTTTGCTGGTGGACCTAGACCCACAAGGCTCGTTAACCGCGTCGTTTGAAATCAGTCGGGATGGGCAAGCGGTGCGCGGCGTTGATTGGGAACAAACCATCGGCCCTTTGTTGACTGGAGAGATTTCTGATCCGGCAAGCTTGGTCCATCAAACCCACTGGCCCACCATTGATCTGATTCCGGCCTCGGTCGATGTCTATGACGCCGAGATGTTGTTGGCGGTGGAAACGGCGCGCACCGGTGTGCAGGACAGTCCGTTTTGGCGGCGCCTGGACAACGGGCTGCGCAGTCTGCAGGACTACGATTTCATTTTGTTGGACAGTGCGCCGGCATTGAACTTGGCCGCGATAAACGCGGTCGTCGCTGCCGATGGTTTGATTATTCCGGTGCCGCCGCGCAATTTGGATTTGGAAGCGGCGGTGAAATTTGCCAAGGTGGTGCACGCGTGGACAGAGCGCCTGCCCGGCTTCAATGAGCGTCGCCGCTGGTTGCGTTTGTTGCTGACGCAATTGCAGAAAGGCTCGCTGAGCGATCAAACACACGCGCTGTTGGCCAGTCGCTTTTTTGGCAGTCTGATTTTCACTAACCATTTTCCGATGTCAGAAGCGGTGCGACGCGGCTCCGCCGGCGCGCCCAGCTGCTATGAAGGCAGCAACCAGGTCGATCGCAGTCAGGCGGAAGCAAACCGCCGCGTGCGCGAGGCACTAGACGAGGTATTCGAAGAGATGTTGCTGATGGTCTACGCGAGCCAAGGAGAGAAACTATGAGCACCGGACGTAGCGCACAAGATCGGGCACGGCGCTTGTTGGATGGCATTGGCGTTGCCGCCACTGGCGTAGCGCTGGGTAAATCGGGCCGTGGGATCTTAGGCCGACTGGAGCACCTGACGGGTACGCCGCTGCTGGTGCTCGATGTTGATCCAGCCAGAGTGCGGGTTTGGGACTTACAAGGGCGATTGCAGCTCGCGCTGGATAGTCGCAGCGTGGCCGATTTGATCGATTCCATCGGTCTGCATGGTCAGACCACCCCAGCGATCGTGCGGCCCGTCAGTGACGATCCGGACGTCGATTTTGAAGTGATTGATGGCTCGCGGCGGCGCTTTGCTTGCGCGCATTTGGGCGTGCCGATGAAAGCCTATGTTGCAGCACTAGGCGATCGCGATGCGGCATTGCTGACTGAAACAGCCGATGCCAGCCGTAAACACTCCGCTTACGAGACCGGCCTCAAATGGCAAGTGTGGTTGCTTCGCAAACTATTTGAAACCCAAGATGCGCTGGCGCAATGGCTGCAAGTCTCTGCTGGTGATTTGTCCTTTAAGTTGTCACTGGCAGAGCTGCCATATGCTTTTGTGCTCGCGCTCGGTGGGCATGATCGATTGTCGCGTGAGCTCGGCCGGCGATTAGCGCGATTTGTGGGCCGTGCACGGGCGCTAGAGCGCATCGACGAGATGCGCGAACGCCTGACGCAGATTGGCGATTCCGCTCAACAAGGCGATTGGACCGCAGCGCGCGCGCTGGTCGCCTATGCCGAATTGGAGGCGGAAATTTTCCCGGCCCGCGGATCCAGTAAGCAAAAAGTCGAACAAGCGGTGATAGCGCAAGACGGTCGGCTGCTGGGTACGGTGGGTAGCCCAGACCGGTCCAATTTTGTGGTTCGATGGTCCAAAGGGCTGAGCGGGGATGAGAGACAGGAATTGGTTTCGGCGCTCAATGTGTTCTTGAGCGAGTGGGCGAACAACCACACTTTGGCTGCCAAAGAGTCTGGCAAACCATTGAATAAAAAAGGCTAAACTGGGTATGGCGAGAAAAAGGAGGCGAGATGAAACGCGGCAATAGCATGTTGGTTACCAAGGCGAATGCGATTGTCGAGGCCTCCTATCGGCTGACTTTGCAAGAACAGCGTTTGGTGCTGTTTTGCGTAGCACAAGTGGATTCGCGCATTCCATTGGAAGAGCAACGCACCTTTACCGTGGAGGCCACGCCGTTTCGCGAGACCTTTGGGTTGTCCTCGGAGAAAGTCTACGAGGAGCTCAAAGACGCTGCTGTGCGGTTATTTGAACGCAAAGTCACGATGAGCGATGCGCAGACCGGGCAGGAAACGCTTTTGCGCTGGGTATCGATGATCCGCTATCAGAACCGCCGTGGTCGTGTGGTATTGAATTTTTCTCCGGAAATGCTGCCCTTCATTTCGGCTCTGAAAGACCGATTCACCAGCTATCCGCTGCAATCGGTTGCCCGTTTGACCAGTACCTTTGCCATCCGATTATTCGAAGTACTGGCCCAATACGCCGGGTTGGGGCGGCGCCAGATCAGCGTGGAGCAACTGCGCCGCTGGTTGGATTGCGTTGATAGCTATCCGCGTTTTTCAGAGTTTGAGCGTTGGGTCATCGCGCCCGCGGTGATCCAGTTAAACGAACGTAGCGAGCTACGTGTGAGCTACGACAAAGTTAAAGTGGGGCGCAATGTCAGCCATTTCGAGTTTGTCATTGGTCGTACTGCCCCGTCGAAAGCGAAGTCTGCGCCCGCGATAGTGCCAAGCACGCCGCCCGCGCAAAGTACGACCAGCAAAAATGCCGAGCGCGAAGAATGGGAAGCCCACATGCGCCGCCTAGGCTACGATCCCGCCGAATTGTTGGCGCAATCACCCAAGCGGCCAGCAAAGGATTGAGTAGGCGGGACGTCTTGCTCAACGCTCTATAAAGTTTGGGAATGTTGATGCTGCACGCACATGCTTTTCTGTCAGCCTACTGCCGGGGTGGCGCGGCGCGGCGCGGCGTTAGCCCGCATCCATCAACCTAGCAGCCTGTCGGACTTTCCTCGCGAGTGCGCAGGAAGTCCTTCTGGCGATCATTACCCATTTTCGAATTAATTTTGAGGGCTATGGCGCTACTTTCGAGTCTGCGCTATGCCGAAAGGCCGTCCGGCGGGCGGTGCGTCGCAACGGCGTCTGCGGCGTTGCGACCCCAACGCGCCGCGCCTTGCATCCGCTTAAGCCACCCAACGCATCTCACGCCCAAATTCCGACAGGCTGCTAGGATCAATGTTGAGGCCGCAAATCTATGGCTTCGAGAAGCCCCCTTTTTCTCGCGCGAAGTGTGTTTGGAACGAACGGATTTACTTTTGTTAGCGGCTGCCACAAACCGCGCAAAAATGGCGAATTTCCTGCGAGCCGTCCGGCGACCTCCACCGCCGCAGCGTAAACGGGGCCGGCAGGCCCCGTTTGCTTGAATCGACTCGGATCAGTGCGCGGTCAGAACAGGTCATCGTCCACGAATGGACTCTCTTTTTCGCCGGCGGCGGGCCGTGGCTGCAGGTCTTCGCGGTAGGCCGCCAGCAGCCGGACTTCGTACTGTCGGCGCGCTTATTCGCGCATCAAACTGAGTGGGACTTTCGCTCCGATCGGGAGTAAAAAAGTCGTAGGTCACGTTGCCCGCAGGGCTAGGTGACAGTGCTCCGAAGTCACGTAGGCCTGCGGCCAACGTGACCTACTACGAATCAACGCCGAACAAATTGCATTAAAATCATTTGTTTGCGGTATGTTTGGTGAGAGTCTCCTTAAGTCGATCTGCCGTGAGCGGCTATCCGCTCGGACGGCGTGCAGTGGAATGCGATCGAAATGATCGCGGCGACTCGATTCGGCGCCGGATGAAGCCGCGACGCACCGAAGGCGAGCACGCTGTCGGGCGACAGCGGCACAGTCACGGCAACGGTAGCGATTGCCGCGATCGCAGCGCGGACAGATCACCCGCAGCTGCCCATAACCGGCACAGATGAACAAACGAGCGATTGGGTCCATCGGCAGATTCCCGCCGATGTGCTGGACCTGCTCCCACCGCAGGCGGGACAATGGACAGGCAACCCGTGCCACGCACGGTTTGGGTGCGGCACTGGGGCTACTTAGCGGTTTCGACCCAGTGCCGCATCGTCTTGATCGGCGCTGCCGGTCTACGCCGAATCGCAGGCGCTGTCAGCCGCGACCGCAGGGTGCTCGCCGAGCCGAAGCTTCCCCCCCGAATCTCAAGTCAACCCCGGCAGCCAAGTCGGTCAAACCGTGGCTGTCATCCTGCGATTGAGGAGTTCGCCAGATTTACGCGGTTTGTGGCAGCCATCTACAACTTTCTACGTCCATGAACGGAGCACTTATTGAGCGACTCCGTCACAGGGTAAATTACATGGCGGCGTACGCGGCGTACGCGGCGTCGTAAGTCGTTCGGACAGGACTGACAGCTAGGGAATTTGGCGCGTCTCGGTCAGGACACTCAGCTGAAGTGAGCACGCGCCGGTGTCAGATGCTCACGCAGCTTTGCGTGCCAAAGACTCATCTAAACTGTTGAAGTACCTATATTTATCGGGAATTCAATCGGCCACCTATTTCTCGCTTTAACACGACGATGTGGCGAAGCCGGCATGCCGCGCAAAGCTCTGAGCCTTCACCCAACGAGTTGCAACGCCGCCCGGAGCCTGTCCGCAAGGGATCCAGGCGCTTCCAGCGCGGAACGCGCAACAGCCTGCATTCCCTAAGAACACGCGGCAATGACCAAATGAGTCCAATGCGTCGCCCCAAATTGTCGTCAAAGCTGCGGGTCAGCGTTCTCCCGCACATTGTTTGCAACAACCCGGCGTTTCCAGCCCGGCGCGAAAAATGCGCCCGTCCAGGTGGTGGTGATCACATGTGCGCCGCGGTATTTGGCACACAAAACCCTCGTCGTGGCGCGTGATGCGGCCAATTTGTGCGGGTTCTGTTAGTCCTACAAACCCAGCTTGCCGGCTTTCACCCACCATAGCTGCACACTCTACCCCGTCCAACTGAGCTTTCTAGCAGCCTGTCGGACTTTGCGCGTGAGATGCGTTGTGTAGCTGGACGGATGCAAGGCGCGGCGCGCAGCGCAGCCAATGGCTCTTCCGTTGGGGTCGCAACGCCGCAGACGCCGTTGCGACGCGCAGCCCGCCGGACGGCCTTTTGGCATAACGCAGACTCGAAAATAAAGCGAAAGCCATCAAAATCAATCCGAGAATAAGTAGAAATGATCGCTAAAAGGACTTCCGACGCACTCGCGAGGAAAGTCCGACAGGCTGCTAGGTTAATCCGTCGGCGCTCCAGTGGCTAGAAGCCCACCACTAATGATAATCTATTTTATCATTAGTCAAGTTTAGGCCCTTCGATGCCACCAGCGACCGCAAGTGCGCTAAGCGCGCCGATCCTTAGCTCAGCCATCGAAGCGGGGCAGGGTAGGGCGCAGTCGTTGGCGCAGCTCTCGCCGGAGCGTGAGTGGCTCGCGCTGTTTCAGAGTCCACACTCGCGGCGTGCCTATGCCACCGATGTACGGGATTTTTTTGCGCTGTACGGCATTGAATCTATGCAGCAGCTCCAAAGTATGGGTCGCACCCATGTGCTCGGCTGGCGCGCGCAGCTGCAGCAAGGTGGCGCCAGTCCGGCGACGCAACGGCGCAAGCTGGCGGCGCTGGCGTCGTTGTTTCGTCATCTGGGTGAGCGTGGTGTTGTCAGTCACAACCCGGTGCAAGACGTGCGCCGACCACCGGTCACTTCCTACGAAGGCCAAACGCCAGCGTTGTCGGACCAACAAGCGCGCGAACTGTTGGACGCGCCGGCTGCCAGCAGCAGCAAAGGCCTGCGCGATCGCGCGATTTTGGCCATGTTGCTGTACCAGGCTTTGCGGCGTTCTGAGTTGTGCGCGCTGAACATGGGCGACTTGCAGATGCATCGCGGTCAATGGCGTTTGCGGGTGCAAGGCAAGGGCGGTCGCTTGCGAATGCTGCCGATGCATCCGTTGGCACTTGAGCGCCTGCGTTGCTACTTTGACGCTAGCGCGCCACGCGGCGCAGCAAGCCCGATGTTTGTCGCGTTGAGCAATCCGCGCGGGGACGGGCGCATCAGTGCGCAAGGCGTGTACACCAACGTGGTGCGCAAATACGGCGAGGCACTGGGTTTGGCAACGATGCCGTGGTTCGGGCCGCATGTGATGCGCACTACCGCAGCGACCCAGGCGCTAGAGCAGGGCGCCGATTTGGCCGCGGTGCAACATTGGCTAGGCCACGCCAGCATCCAGACCACGCGCGGTTACGATCGCCGCGAACACGCGCTGATGGCGCCGACCTTGGGTTTGCGCTATGGGTGAGAAGTGACGGCATGCGGCCCCAGGCCTTCAGTCCTCACCCTCTGCGAACAGATGCCGGAAGTAGCGTTCCGGCGCATTCAGAAAGTCGCGGGTGAGGCGCACGTGTTCGCACTGTCGAGCGTCGATCGGATGGATACCGTCATCATCCACTTTCAACACGCTTGCGCCCGGATAACAGAGCAAGATGGGCGAATGCGTGGCGATAATGAATTGCGCGTTACGCAGGCGATCCATTTGATACAAAAGCGCCAAAAAACTCAGTTGGCGTTCGGGTGATAACGCGGCTTCAGGCTCATCCAGCAAATAAACGCCATCTTCAAAACGACCTTCGAATAAGGCCAGAAAAGCCTCACCATGCGAGCGCAGGTGCAGCGATTTATCGCCATATTGGGAAAACCGCGCGCCGACCGACTCCATGTAGTCAATCCACTGGTGAAAGGTTTCCGCGCGCAGAAAAAAGCCGTCGGACACGCGTTGTCGCCAGCCCAACTGCAGAGTTCGGCCGAGCGCATATCCATCGGCGTCTTCAGCAAATGAGCGATCACGATCACCGCCACGCGAGTTAAATCCACATGCCCAGGCGATGGCTTCTAGCAAGCTTGATTTGCCCGCACCGTTCTCGCCGACCAACATGGTGACCGAACTGCCCAACCGCAGTGGTAGGCCGCGTGCGATGGCTGGCACATTAAACGGATGTACGTTTGCATCGGCAATGCGATCGACATGGATGCCGATGTCAACTAGAAACGGACTGCCGGTGACGCCGGTGCGCGGTTTTTTCATGGGATCGCTCAGCCCTGCACGTCTGATCCAGCAAGCAATCTTTGCTCGGCCGCCGCGTAATCACGAAGCACACTCAAGAAGAGCCATTCGAGCAATCCAAGCATTTCGACCGTCCACTGCGATGTTGTGCCTTCTTATACAAGGCGGCGGAAGCACTTGACCATGGCTACCTATTGGCCGAGCAGCTACGGGCGCTCACCGGCAAAGCGTTTCACCTGCGCGCCAGTGACCCGACCGATTTGTGCGTTTTCGTGCACCCAAAGTTCGGTTTCGCGCTCAATTCGAATGTCGCCAAGCACACTGGCACTGGCGCCGATGGTCACCCGGGTGGCTTTATCGTCACCCCAGCAAAAGCCCCAACAACTGGATTTGCGAATAAGCAAATCGCCGTTGATGCGGCTATTACCCATCAACTCAACGTTCCCGGCACTGGTGGCGAGGTCGTCGCTCACTTCGCTGTCCAGCAAGCGGATATCGCCACTGCCGGTATCAATCTTGCCACCAACTTTGCTGCCCACCAATTCGACGCTGCCACTGCCCGTGTCGATATCGCCCCGCACCGTTGAGCCGGCGCCTAAACTGACTGCGCCACTGCCGGTGTCGATTCGACCATCAACGACCACGCGTTCTGCGCCGCGCACATTGCCACTGCCCGTATCAATGTCCTCGGTGCGTGCGCCGTCGCCCAGTCGCACACTGCCGCTACCGGTATCGATATCCGCGACCTGCGCGTCGGCCCCAATGCGCACCTCGCCGCTGCCCGTATCGATACGACCCGCGGAAGCCCCGGCGCCTAGCTCGATTGAGCCGCTGCCGGTGTCAATATTGCCAGCGACGGCGCCGCCGTCTAGCTCCACATCACCGCTGGACGTATCGATGATGCCTACGGCGACACCGGCTGGAACCCGAACCGCGCGACTGCCCGTATCGGCGTTTTCGCCGGGGCCAAGCACTTTGTCTGCGGCAAGGCTAAGGGTGCTAAAGCACAGTAAAGCAACGAGGACTGAGCAGCGGGGCAGGGTGCGCATGATGGATTCGCCGAAGTGAGGAGAACCGACATGAAGCAGGCTTCGTGCCACACCAGAAGCGTTGATTTTGCGATGTGGAAATAACAGGTTCAAGCAACGCTGAGTCGAATCAACCAGTTTCTGGCGGGTTGTGCCAAATATTCATTGAGTGTCGAGAACCGTTCATGCCGATGCTCGGCATGAACGGCTTGCACCGGTGATTACTGGGTACAGGTCAAGCCCGCCGGAGTCGCCAGGCGCGTCAGTGGGATGGACCCACTTCCGTATGCCGTTGGGCCCTGGTAACTGAAGCTCAGGTTGCTACAGCTTTGGAACGACATTTCTACCCGCCCCCACGTTTGCGCAGTGACCTTGCTGGGGTTATAGCCGGGACCGAAAATACCGCCCTCAAACTGCTGAACGTTGTCGATGATAATGCGGTTATTTGTTACCAAACGAGGCACACCAGCCACAGAGGTTTCCGATCCACACCGTAGGTATACCAGTACATTGCTACCTGCGGAGTTGTGCCAGCGAGCACCTCCAAAACCACGCCTTCAAAGTTACGCGCCGCGTTGTAGTAGGTGCCACTCATGCCAGGAACAATCGGAATTGCGCTGGCTTGGCAAATCGTAGAAAGATAACTGCCAGTGGCGCGGGCCGTGGCAGTAGCCGTCCTGGCAATGAGTTCAATGGTCCGTGTGCCACTGCTGGTGCTGGTCGGCTGCCATCGAACAACATATTGATTGGCTAGCAGATTGCCGATGCTCTGCAAAATTGCCTGTGAGTTGGCGGAAGTGGCGCCGCCGTTGTGAAAGATGCCGCCCGTTTGCTGCGCCAAGCTGGATAGTACGGCAGTGTCTGCAGAACCAAAGCCGATCGCGAAAACCGGCACACCCGCCGCCCGTTAGATTGATACTTGCGGCGCCGGTATTGCCGGCACCATCGAAAAGACTGTCGCGAGCTTAAATTTTCGCCCAAGGTGGGTAAGTGCAAGATTTGTATGGAAATGCTTTGGCTACAGACCTTGCATCATCCCTCAGTCGCCCGACGGATAAATCTCCCAAAGCTGCGCCGGTAGTTCAGCAAACGCGGTGCGGTAACGGAGTATATCGGCGGTCTCTGCGCTGACATCGCGAATTTGAATGCCGATGATTTGAACGCGGTGGGCGCGGGCGATATCGCCATAAATCTCTGGATCTGCTTCGCCGGAGTCGCCAATCAGCAAGAATCGGCGTTCTGGAAAATCCGCCAATAAACCCTGGATGGTTTCCATTTTATGGGCTCTGGAATCGCTGGGGTGCGCAATCAAATCCACCAATGACGTGGATTCGCGCAAATGCACACTGCCAGCGGGGAAACCCGAGTCGCGCAGAAAGGGCCTGAGCAATGGATATAATTGCATCGGGGCCGAGGATACATAATGAAAAACGGTGCCAGGTTGTTTGGCTAAACGTGTATAGCGCTGCGCCATGCCAGGCACCGCGACAAACGGACGCAAAAAGGTGTTGAGTAACAAAGCGCGACGATCGCGCACCTGCGAAATCTTGATGGTGTCGTCGATATCGGAAATCACCGATACCCCGCGCGTTGGTACCAGCAAAGCGCGCCCGCGAAACTGACGGGCATCGCCTGTTGGCATTTGCACCGAAAAACGCAGCCATTGCTGCTGCGCTGCTTTGGCATCCGCGGGC
>Ga0163154_10005508_pt1 | contig 16020 bp, 9 predicted proteins | sample OliLakLV19MP9P1_FD_148649 | JGI IMG/M metagenome (GOLD analysis project Ga0163154, IMG submission 148649) | Freshwater microbial mat bacterial communities from Lake Vanda, McMurdo Dry Valleys, Antarctica - Oligotrophic Lake LV.19.MP9.P1 | ecosystem: Environmental > Aquatic > Freshwater > Lake >... | reverse complement strand
ACGCAGAACCGTTCGATCCGCGTCGGCAGCGGGATCGGCCCGCGAACCTCGGCGCCCGTACGCTTGGCCGTATTCACGATCTCACGCGTCGAGGCGTCGAGAACGCGGTGGTCGAACGCCTTGAGGCGTATGCGGATATTCTGGTTCATCGTCCTGTCACACATATCATCCGGCGAACCGGCAAAAAGAAAAGAGCGCACCGGGAACGTCCAGGTGCGCCCGTGATGTCGAACACGCTATTCGACGATCTTGGCAACGACGCCAGCGCCGACCGTGCGGCCGCCTTCGCGAATAGCGAAACGGAGCTTCTCTTCCATTGCGATCGGCGTGATCAATTCCACATCGACCGTCACGTTGTCGCCCGGCATGACCATTTCCGTACCCTCGGGCAGCTGGATCGTTCCAGTCACGTCCGTCGTGCGGAAGTAGAATTGTGGACGATAGTTATTGAAGAAAGGCGTATGACGGCCACCCTCTTCCTTGGTCAGAATGTAGGCCTCGGCCTTGAACTTCTTGTGCGGCTTGACGGAGCCCGGCTTGCACAGAATCTGGCCGCGTTCGACGCCTTCACGCTCGATGCCGCGCAGCAGTGCGCCGATGTTGTCACCCGCGCGGCCCTCATCGAGCAGCTTGCGGAACATTTCCACGCCGGTAACGGTCGACTTGATGGTGTCGCGGAGGCCAACGATTTCAACTTCCTCGCCAACCTTCACGATGCCGCGCTCGACGCGACCGGTCACGACCGTACCGCGACCCGAAATCGAGAACACGTCTTCGATCGGCATCAAGAACGGTTTGTCGATCGGACGATCCGGCTGCGGAATATAATTGTCGACGGCCTTCATCAGCTCGAGAATGGCTTCACGGCCAATCTTTGGATCGCCGCCATCGAGTGCGGTTTTGGCCGACCCCTTGATGATGGGGATGTCATCGCCCGGGAACTGATAGGACGTGAGCAGTTCGCGCACTTCCATCTCGACGAGGTCGACGAGATCTGGATCGTCGGCGAGATCGACCTTGTTCATGAACACGACAAGGGCGGGAACGCCAACCTGACGGGCAAGCAGGATATGCTCGCGGGTCTGTGGCATCGGACCGTCGGCAGCCGACACGACGAGGATAGCGCCATCCATCTGCGCCGCGCCCGTGATCATGTTCTTGACGTAGTCAGCGTGGCCGGGGCAGTCGACGTGCGCGTAGTGGCGAGCATCCGTTTCATACTCGACGTGCGCGGTCGAGATTGTGATGCCGCGCTCGCGCTCTTCGGGAGCCTTGTCGATCTGATCGTAAGCTTTGTATTCGGCCTTGCCTGATTCAGCCAAGATCTTGGTAATGGCAGCCGTCAGCGACGTCTTGCCATGATCAACGTGACCAATGGTGCCGATGTTGCAGTGCGGCTTGTTGCGCTCGAACTTTGCCTTTGCCATCGTGGCTCTCCAGCTTGCGTCTTAGTTGCGTATGAATTCACAATTGTCGTTGCCGGGTGGTCCCGGGTCGTAATCGTACAGTCGCCTTGCCCGTCTCCTGTTCCGCAGCATTGCTACGGGCCATTCCGCTGGTATCCGAGCGCCAAACGTCTGCCTGTCTAAGGCGCGCAGATACTTCGGGTCGACGGGCTCACGCGTATTTTGCTTTGACTTCCTCAGCGACGTTGCGAGGAACTTCGGCATAATGCGCGAACTGCATCGTGTAGCTCGCCCGCCCCTGGCTCATCGAGCGCAATTGGTTGACGTAGCCGAACATATTTGCCAGCGGCACGTTCGCGCGAATGACCGTCGCGTTACCGCGCATCTGCTGATCTTTGATCTGACCGCGCCGTGAGTTGATGTCGCCGATAACGCCACCGACAAAATCACCCGGCGTCACGACCTCGACGTCCATGATCGGCTCGAGAAGCCGAATGCCGGCCTTGTCGCAGCCTTCCTTCATGGCCGTGCGGGTCGCGATTTCGAAGGCGATCGCCGACGAGTCAACCTCGTGGTACGCGCCGTCGTACAGCGTGACCTTCATATCGACCAGCGGGAACCCGATCAGCACGCCTTGCGTCCAGACGCTTTCGACGCCCTTCTCGACGCCAGGAATGTATTCCTTGGGCACCGTACCGCCGACGACCTCGGTGATGAACTCGTTGCCCTTACCGGTCTCGTTCGGCTCGAGCTTCAACTTCACGCGGGCAAACTGACCCGTACCGCCGGTCTGCTTCTTGTGTGTGTAATCGATGTCGGCTGGACGAGCGAGTGTCTCGCGGTAGGCAACCTGCGGGGCACCAACCTGTGCATCGACGCCGTATGTCCGACGAAGAATGTCGACCTTGATGTCGAGATGAAGTTCGCCCATCCCCTTGAGGATGGTCTCACCCGACTCCTGGTCGACCGAAACCCGGAAGCTCGGGTCCTCGAGCGACAGCGTGTTGAGCGCAATCGCCATCTTTTCCTGGTCGGCCTTCGTCTTGGGTTCGATCTTCATCTCGATGACGGGGTTCGGGAACTCCATCTTCTCGAGAATAACCGCCTTGTTGGGGTCCGACAGAGTCTCGCCCGTGCGGGTATCTTTCAAACCCTGCAGCGCGATAATGTCGCCAGCGAAGGCTTCCTTGATTTCTTTTCGCTCGTCGGCGTGCATCAGATACATGCGGCCGGCACGCTCTTTCTTGTCGCGCGACGTGTTCGACAGAGCCATGCCCTGTTCGATCTTACCAGAATAGATGCGGCAGAACGTGAGCGAGCCGACGTGCTCGAAGCTCATGATCTTGAACGCCAACATCGACAAAGGTTCGGCATCGTCTGGATGACGCTCGACCGGCTCGCCGGTGCGCACGTCGATGCCCTTGTAGGCTTCGCGATCGAGAGGCGACGGCAAGAAGTCCACAACGGCATCAAGCAGCGTCTGCACGCCCTTGTTCTTGAACGCCGAACCGCACAACATCGGATAGAACGCGCGCGTGATGGTCGCCTTGCGGATCAGCCGACGCAAGGTCGGAGCGTCCGGCTCGATGCCTTCGAAAAACGCGGCCATAACTTCGTCGTCGAGCTCAACGGCCGCTTCGATCATGATGCCGCGGAATTCGGTTGCTTTGTCGACGAGGTCTTCCGGGATCGGACCGATGACGATCTTGGCGTCCTTGCCGTCGCTATCCCAGGTGACAGCCTCCATCGTAATCAGATCGATGTGGCCTTGGAAGTTGTTCTCGGAGCCGATCGGGATCTGGATCGGAACAGCACGCGCACCAAGCTTATCCTTGATGTCGTCGTAACACATGAAAAAGTCGGCGCCGGTCTTGTCCATCTTGTTGGCGAAGATGATGCGCGGCACGTTGTACTTGTCGCCCTGGCGCCAGACGGTTTCAGTCTGAGGCTCGACACCTTGGTTGCTATCCAGCACGCAAACAGCGCCGTCGAGCACACGCAACGACCGCTCGACTTCGATCGTGAAGTCGACGTGGCCTGGCGTATCGATGATGTTCAGGCGGTTGCGGGTCCCATCGCGACCCTTCCAGAAACAGGTCGTCGCGGCGGACGAAATCGTGATGCCGCGCTCAGCTTCCTGATCCATGAAGTCCATGGTGGCCGCACCCTCGTGCACCTCACCAATCTTGTAGGAGACACCCGTGTAATAGAGAATGCGTTCGGTGGTCGTGGTTTTCCCGGCGTCGATGTGCGCCATGATACCGAAGTTTCGGTAATTGATGAGGTCGAACTCGCGAGCCATAGCCCAGTCTCCAGATCAGAAGATCACCAGCGGTAGTGTGAGAAGGCGCGGTTCGCCTCCGCCATTTTATGCGTGTCTTCCCGCTTCTTGACGGCCGAACCGCGATTGTTCGAAGCGTCCATCAATTCGCCCGACAGTTTGTCGACCATCGTATTCTCGTTGCGCGAGCGCGCGGCCGCAATCAACCAACGAATGGCCAATGCCTGGCGACGCTCGGTGCGAACCTCGACCGGGACCTGATACGTCGCACCACCCACGCGGCGCGACCGAACTTCGACGGCGGGCATCACGTTTTCCAGCGCGGTGTGGAACATCTTGATTGGATCGGACTTAGCGCGAGCTTCCATCTTTTCCAGCGCACCGTAAACGATGCGCTCAGCGACGGACTTCTTGCCCTGCTCCATAACGGCATTCATGAACTTCGACAGCACGACGTCTCCGAACTTCGGGTCCGGGTTGACGAGGCGCTTCTGGGCACTATGGCGGCGAGACATCGGCTAGTCCTCGGTCTGGCGTTCGGGCGGCGGGCTCGGCGCCCGGAGAAGAAGGCGCCTGTCGGAACAATCTTATTTCGGACGCTTGGCACCGTACTTCGATCGGCGCTGACGGCGCTTGGAGACACCCTGAGTGTCGAGAACGCCGCGGATAATGTGATAACGAACGCCGGGCAAGTCCTTGACGCGGCCACCGCGGATAAGCACCACCGAGTGCTCCTGCAGGTTGTGGCCCTCGCCGGGGATGTACCCGATCACTTCAAAGCCGTTTGTAAGCCGAACCTTCGCGACCTTGCGCAGAGCAGAGTTCGGCTTTTTCGGCGTCGTTGTATAAACGCGCGTACACACGCCCCGCTTTTGCGGGCAAGCCTCGAGGTGGCGCGACTTCTCGCGATACGTCTTTGGCTGACGCGGATTGCGGATGAGCTGCTGAATAGTCGGCATTCGGTTCCGTCCGGCTTCGACTGAGACGCTGACGCCGCGTTCATGGGACAACCCACGAATGCCGACGCGCCAAGCGCCAATGCACCGTGTCGACATGCTTCTTTCGAAGCCGTCGACGGCGAAAAACCAGAGGAACGACGGAGCCCGAAAGCGCCCGAAGATCGTGGTCCAAATTGTTCTCGGCTAAGGGACAGCAGCGTTTAGAGAAGCAGCAATTGAAAACCGCTCTCTACGGCCTGCCGAGAAAGTTCACGGTGTATGTCATAGCAACATCCAACGGTCAACGCCCCAGTCTGGCTTCATTCGAGATTTTTTTCACCGCCATGACAGTACGGCGGCCATCCACCAATTTCGACAATTGATCCACAGCCTTGGCCGACGGCAATGGATCGGCCGGGCCGCCACTGAACAAGCGGCAGCCCGACCGATCGAAGTCATAATCACATCGAGGTCACGTCGTCGCTGATGCGGCGACGGCGGCGTGGGCTTCCTTCGGGTGCAGACAGCACCTTCTCACCCTTGCCGGTCTCACGCGCGATGAGTTCGTCGCGCTTGGCGGCAATCTTGCGGATGCGACGCAGCATGCCGCCGGTACCGGCAGGGATCAAACGTCCGACGATCACGTTCTCTTTGAGACCTTCGAGCGTATCGGTCTTGCCGTTGACCGCCGCGTCGGTGAGCACACGCGTGGTTTCTTGGAACGATGCCGCCGAAATAAACGAACGGGTCTGCAGCGAGGCCTTGGTGATGCCGAGCAGAACTGGCGTCGCGGTCGCCCGCTTCTTGCCCTCTTTCTCGACATCGAGGTTGTGCTGATCGAAGTCGATGCGGTCGACCTGCTCGCCCTTGATGAAATCGGTTTCGCCGGGATCGACCAACTCGACCTTTTGCAGCATCTGCCGGACGATGACTTCGATGTGCTTGTCGTTGATCGTCACGCCCTGCAGCCGGTAGACGTCCTGGATCTCGTTGATCAGGTAGTTTGCCAGCTCCTCGACGCCCTTGATCGCGAGAATATCGTGCGGCGCGGGATGCCCGTCATAGACGAAGTCACCGCGTTCGATGTGGTCGCCATGCTGCACCGTCAAGCTCTTACCGCGCGGGATAAGGTACTCGACTGATTCTAGCGTCTCATCGTCCGGTTTGATGGTGACACGCTGCTTGTTCTTGAAGTCCTTGCCGAACTCGACCGTGCCTGACAACTCGGCGATGATGGCGTGGTCCTTCGGCCGGCGTGCCTCGAACAACTCGGCAACGCGCGGCAGACCACCGGTGATGTCGCCGGACTTCGCCGACGCAGTCGGCAGACGAGCGAGAACGTCGCCAGCCTTGGTCTTCGCACCCGGCTCGACCGACAGAATCGCATCGACCGACAACAGATAGCGGGCATCGCCGCCGCGCTGAACCTTGATCGGCTTGCCCTTGTCGTCCTTGATGATGATCGCCGGCTTGAGCTCAGCGCCGCGTGGGGTTGCCCGCCAGTCCACGATGACGCGGTTGGTCGTGCCCTTCATTTCGTCGGTCTGCTCGCGCACCGAGATACCTTCGATCAGGTCCTCGAAGGCAACCACACCGTCGACCTCGGCCAGGATCGGCCGGGTGTATGGGTCCCACTGCGCCAACCGTGTTCCGCGCTTGACTTCGTCGCCCTCGTCGACCTGGACGCGGGCGCCATACGGGATCTTGTGGCTTGCGAGTTCTTTACCAGACACGTCGTGGATCGTGACCGCCATCGAGCGGCCCATGGCGACAAGTGTACCCTTGCCGTCGCGGACCATCGCCCGGTTCTTGATCCTGACAGTTCCGTGGAAGTTGCTCTCGATCGCGCTCGTCTCGGAGACGCTGGCTGCGCCACCAATGTGGAATGTGCGCATCGTCAGCTGTGTACCCGGCTCACCGATCGACTGCGCGGCGATGACGCCGACCGCCTCGCCAATGTTGACCTTCGTACCGCGGGCGAGATCGCGCCCGTAGCACTTGCCGCAGATGCCGGTGTTGGTCTCACATGTCAGCACGCTTCGGATGCGGATCTCTTGGACCTGCGCCTTTTCGATCGCCTCGGCGTGACGCTCCTCGATCAGCGTGTTGCGCTCGACGAGCACCTCGCCCGTTGCCGGGTTAAGCACGTCTTCCGCCGCCGTGCGGCCGAGCGCGCGCGCACTAATCGTGACGATCACGTTGCCGCTGTCGACCACCGCCTGGATCTTGATACCACCGTCGGTGCCGCAGTCCTCTTCGTAGATGATCGCGTCCTGCGCGACGTCGACAAGACGCCGCGTCAGATAACCCGAGTTCGCAGTCTTCAGCGCGGTATCGGCGAGACCCTTGCGGGCACCGTGGGTCGAGTTGAAGTATTCGAGAACCGTCAGGCCCTCTTTGAAGTTCGAGATGATCGGCGTCTCGATGATCTCGCCCGACGGCTTCGTCATAAGGCCGCGCATGGCGGCAAGCTGGCGCATCTGCGTCGGCGAACCGCGCGCACCCGAATGGCTCATCATGTAGATCGAGTTGATCGGCTTATCGCGGCCGGTCTTGGGATCCTTCCCGACCGAGGAAATGCGCTCCATCATCTCCTTGGCGATACGATCGGTGCACTTCGACCACGCGTCGACCACCTTGTTGTACTTCTCCAGCCGCGTAATGAGGCCGTCGTTGTACTGCTGCTCGAACTCGCGCACGAGTTCGGCTGCTTCCGCGACCATTTTCAGCTTGGTCGGCGGGATGACCATGTCGTCCTTGCCGAACGAGATGCCCGCCTTGAACGCATGATAGAAGCCGACCGACATGATGCGATCGCAGAAGATCACGGTCTCCTTTTGACCACATGCGCGGTAGACCGCATCGATCATGCCGGAGATGGCCTTCTTGGTCAGCAGCTGGTTGACCAGCGCGAAGCGAACACCCGGCTTTTTGGGCAACGCCTCGGCAAGGATCATGCGTCCGACGGTCGTGTCGTGAACCTCGATGACCTCCTGGCCATCGGCACCTGTCGCGATGTAGCGCCCCTTGATCCGGGCATGAAGCGTAACCAGACCCTGGTCGAGCGCATGACGCGCCTCCCAGACCGACCCGAACATCATATCCTGGCCGGGTTCGTTTTCGCTCATCAGTGAGAGATAATAAAGCCCGAGCACGATGTCTTGGCTCGGCACGATGATCGGCAAGCCGTTGGCTGGATGCAGGATGTTGTTGGTCGACATCATCAGCACGCGCGCTTCGAGCTGCGCTTCGAGCGACAGTGGCACGTGAACGGCCATCTGGTCGCCGTCGAAGTCAGCGTTGAAGGCCGTACAGACGAGCGGGTGAAGCTGGATCGCTTTGCCTTCGATCAGCACCGGTTCGAACGCCTGGATGCCGAGCCGATGGAGCGTCGGCGCGCGGTTGAGCATGATCGGATGCTCTCGGATGACCTCGTCGAGGACGTCCCAGACTTCCGACTTTTCTTTCTCGACCAGCTTCTTGGCCTGCTTGACGGTGGCGGCTTGGCCGAGCGCCTGGAGGCGCGCGTAGATGAACGGCTTGAACAGTTCGAGCGCCATCTTCTTTGGCAACCCGCACTGGTGCAGCTTGAGTTCGGGTCCGACGACGATCACCGAACGGCCTGAGTAGTCGACGCGCTTGCCGAGCAGGTTCTGACGGAAGCGGCCCTGCTTACCCTTCAGCATGTCGGCGAGCGACTTCAGCGGACGCTTGTTCGCGCCGGTGATGACGCGACCGCGGCGGCCGTTGTCGAACAGCGCATCAACGGCTTCCTGCAGCATCCGCTTTTCGTTGCGGATGATGATGTCGGGCGCGCGCAGTTCCATCAGCCGCTTCAAGCGGTTGTTGCGGTTGATCACGCGGCGGTAGAGATCGTTGAGATCCGACGTCGCAAAGCGGCCGCCGTCGAGCGGCACCAACGGGCGCAGTTCGGGCGGGATCACCGGGACATGCGTCAAGATCATCCACTCGGGACGGTTGCCGCTCTCGATGAACGCTTCGATCACTTTGAGGCGCTTGCCGAGCTTCTTTGGCTTCAGCTCGGTCGTCGACGCCTGGATCTCCTCGCGCAAGTGCTCCTTGATCTTGGGCAGGTCCATCGCCGCCAGGATTTCGCGGATCGCCTCTGCGCCGATACCAGCGGTAAAGTCCTGGCCGAATTCATCGACGGCCTGATTGTACTGCTCTTCGGTCAGAAGCTGGCGCTCCTTGAACGGAGTTACGCCGGGCTCGATGACAATGTAGTTTTCGAAATACAGCACGCGCTCGAGGTCTTTGAGCGCCATATCGAGCAGCAAGCCGATCCGCGAGGGCAGCGATTTCAAGAACCAGATGTGGGCAACCGGCGACGCAAGTTCGATATGGCCCATGCGCTCGCGGCGAACCTTGGCGAGCGTCACTTCCACGCCGCACTTTTCGCAGATCAGTCCCTTGTACTTCATCCGCTTGTACTTGCCGCACAAGCACTCGTAGTCCTTGATCGGCCCGAAGATGCGCGCGCAGAACAGGCCGTCGCGCTCTGGCTTGAAGGTTCGGTAGTTGATCGTCTCAGGCTTCTTGATCTCACCGAAAGACCACGACAGAATGTCGTCGGGCGAGGCGATCGAGATCTTGATTTGATCGAACGTCGGCAGGGGGGCCTGCGTCTTGAAAATGTTCGTCATCTCGTTCATCGGTGGTCTCCTCTAGGGGCGCGCGAGGCCGGGGGCACGGTCGGCGTCCAGGTATCTTGCGTCCAGGTATCTGGCGTCCAGGTATCAGGCGATACGTATGGGCCTAACGGGCGTATGGGCCTTAGTTTGCGTTCGGGCGTTGACGGTTGGCGTTTTTCGAACTCGATTGGACGTCACACCGCTGCACGGCGCGAAAGGCGGCGCCTTTCGGCACCGCCGTTAAGTTGTCAGGGTCTCATTCGGCGGCAGCGGGCGGCAGAAGTGGCCGCTCAATCGGTTGTTCAGGCGCCGCCACGGCAGGGGCCTCGGAATTGATCAGCTCGACGTTGAGGCCGAGCGCGCGCATTTCCTTGACCAGCACGTTGAAGCTCTCCGGTACGCCAGCCTCGAAGGTATCGTCGCCACGCACGATGGCCTCGTAGACCTTGGTGCGGCCGGCAACGTCGTCGGATTTTACAGTCAACATTTCTTGCAGCGTGTAGGCGGCGCCATAAGCTTCGAGCGCCCATACCTCCATTTCGCCGAAACGCTGACCGCCGAACTGCGCCTTACCACCGAGCGGCTGCTGGGTGACGAGCGAATACGGGCCGATCGAACGGGCGTGGATCTTGTCGTCAACGAGGTGGTGCAGCTTCAAGACGTACTTGTAGCCGACCGTCACACGGCGATCGAACGGCTCGCCCGTGCGCCCATCGAACAGCGTTACCTGGCCCGACGTGTCGAACCCGGCCGCTGCCAGCATCACGTTGATGTCGCTCTCACGCGCACCGTCGAAAACCGGCGTGGAGATCGCCACGCCCGACTTCAACTTGCTCGCCACAGCGACGAGATCTTCGTCTGCGAGATTCTTGGGCAGTTCGCCGTTGGTATAAATCTGCCCGAGCTGCTGCTGAAGCGGCTTCATATCGCCGGTCGCGTGATAGTTCTCGAGAGCGTCGTCGATGATCCGGCCCAGACCTCGGCACGCCCAACCAAGGTGGGTTTCGAGGATCTGACCGACATTCATGCGCGAGGGCACGCCGAGCGGGTTGAGCACGACGTCGACGTGCGTTCCGTCCTCGAGGAACGGCATGTCTTCGCACGGCACGATCCGCGAGACGACACCCTTGTTGCCATGGCGGCCAGCCATCTTGTCGCCCGGCTGGATCTTGCGCTTCACGGCGACGAAGACCTTGACCATCTTCATCACGCCAGGCGGCAGTTCGTCACCGCGCTGCAGCTTGTCGACCTTGTCGACAAAGCGGCGTTCGAGGCTCTTTTTCGCGTCCTCGTATTGCTTGCCGATGGCTTCGAGTGCGGCCATCGCCTTGTCGTCGGCGAGCCCGATCTCCCACCACTGCGAGCGCGGGATTTCCGTCAGAACGGCCTCGTCGATTTTCGTCCCCTTGCGCGCGCCTTTGGGGCCTTTGGCGACCTCCTGGCCGAGCAGGGCTTCCTTGAGACGGGCATAGACGTTGCGGTCGAGGATCTGCATCTCGTCGTCGCGGTCTTTTGCGAGACGTTCGATTTCCTCGCGCTCGATCGCCATCGCGCGCTCGTCCTTCTCGACTCCGTGGCGGTTGAACACGCGCACTTCAACGATGGTGCCGGAGACGCCGGGCGGCAAACGCAGCGACGTATCGCGAACGTCCGACGCCTTTTCGCCGAAGATCGCCCGCAGCAGCTTCTCTTCGGGCGTCATCGGGCTTTCGCCCTTCGGCGTGATCTTGCCGACGAGAATGTCGCCTGGGTGGACCTCGGCGCCGATATAGACGATGCCGGCTTCGTCGAGGCTCTTGAGCGCTTCTTCCGAGACGTTTGGAATGTCGCGTGTGATTTCCTCGGGCCCGAGCTTGGTGTCGCGGGCCATCACCTCGAATTCGTCGATATGGATCGAGGTGAACACGTCGTCGGCGACGATGCGCTCCGACATCAAGATGCTGTCTTCGAAATTGTAGCCCATCCACGGCATGAACGCGACGAGCACGTTCTTGCCGAGCGCCAGATCGCCAAACTCGGTCGAGGGACCGTCCGCGATGATCTCTCCGGCATCGACCCGATCACCCACGTTGACCAGCGGCCGCTGGTTGATACAGGTGCTCTGGTTCGACCGCTGGAACTTGCGCAAGCGGTAGATGTCGACGCCGGGCTTGGACGGGTCGGCTTCCTCGGTCGCCCGGATAACGATACGCTGGGCGTCGAGTTGGTCGACGATGCCGGTCCGGCGGGCCGCAATAGCAGCGCCCGAATCGCGGGCCACGACTTCTTCCATGCCGGTGCCGACCAGCGGCGCTTCGGCGCGCACCAACGGTACCGCCTGACGCTGCATGTTCGAGCCCATCAGCGCGCGGTTGGCGTCGTCGTTCTCGAGGAACGGGATCAGCGCCGCCGCGACCGAAACGAGCTGCTTCGGCGACACGTCGATGTATGACACCTTATCGGCCGAAACCGGCAGCACGTCGCCGCGATACCGGCAGATGACGCTGTCGCCGACCAAGTTGTTCTTCGCGTCCAACTCGGCGTTGGCCTGAGCGACGTAATGGCGCTCTTCCTCGGCAGCCGAGAGATACACGACCTCGTCGGTCACCTTACCGTCGACAACCTTGCGATAGGGGCTTTCGATAAAGCCGTATTTATTGACCCGGGCGAACGTCGCCAGCGAGTTGATGAGACCGATGTTGGGCCCTTCTGGCGTCTCGATCGGGCAGATACGCCCATAGTGCGTCGGATGGACGTCGCGGACTTCGAAGCCCGCGCGCTCGCGCGTCAGACCGCCGGGGCCAAGTGCCGAGAGACGCCGCTTGTGGGTGATCTCCGACAGCGGGTTGGTCTGGTCCATGAACTGCGACAGCTGCGACGAGCCGAAGAACTCGCGCACGGCAGCCGCCGCCGGCTTGGCGTTGATCAGGTCCTGCGGCATCACCGTGTCGATATCGACAGAGCTCATACGCTCCTTGATGGCGCGCTCCATGCGGAGCAACCCCAGGCGATACTGGTTCTCCATCAGCTCACCAACCGAGCGCACGCGCCGGTTGCCGAGGTTGTCGATGTCGTCGATCGCACCTCGACCATCGCGCAGGTCGACGAGCGTCTTGACCACGGCGAGGATGTCTTCCTTGCGCAGGATGCGCACGGTATCAGGCGCATCCGTCTCGAGGCGCATGTTCATCTTGACCCGGCCAACGGCCGACAGGTCATAGCGTTCGCTGTCGAAAAACAGGCCGTGGAACAGTGCCGTGGCCGACTCGACCGTCGGCGGCTCGCCCGGGCGCATCACCCGGTAGATGTCCATCAACGCTTCGTCGGTGTTCGAATTCTTATCGACGTTGAGCGTATTGCGAATGAACGCGCCGACGTTGATATGATCGATATCGAGGAGATGGAAATCCTTGATCTTGTGTTCTTTGAGTTCAGCGAGCAGCTTGGCGTCGAGTTCTTCGCCAGCTTCGGCGTAGATCACGCCGGTTTCCATGTTGACGATATCTTCGGCGAGATACCGGCCGGAGAGATCGTCGGACGCCATCAGCAGGTCTTTGAGGCCAGCTTCGGTCAGTTCGCGGGCTTTGCGGGCGGTGATCTTCTCGCCGGCTTTCGCGACGAGTTCACCGGTCTTTGCGTCCTTCAAGTCGGCCGACGGCGTCACGCCGCGGAACTTCTCCGCGACGTAGGGCATCTTCCAGCCGTGCTTGCTGTCCTTGACCGGGATGCGGCCGTAGAACGTCGACAGAATTTGCTCGTCATCGAGACCGAGGGCGTAGAGCAGCGACGTCACCGGCAACTTGCGGCGACGGTCGATGCGGGCATAGACGATGTCCTTGGCGTCGAACTCGAAGTCGAGCCAGCTGCCGCGGTATGGGATGATGCGGGCTGCAAACAACAGCTTGCCTGATGCATGCGTGCGGCCACGGTCGTGGTCGAAGAACACGCCCGGTGAGCGATGCATCTGCGAGACGATGACCCGCTCGGTCCCGTTGATCACGAAGGTGCCGTTCGACGTCATGAGCGGCATGTCGCCCATGAACACGTCCTGCTCCTTCACGTCCTTGATCGACTTCGAGCCGGTTTCCTCGTTCACGTCGAACACGATCAGGCGCAGCTTGACCTTGAGCGGCGCTGCGAACGTCATGTCGCGCTGCATGCACTCTTCGACGTCATACTTTGGCGGTTCGAAATCGTAGCGCGAGAACTCGAGCGTGGCTCGGCCCGAGAAGTCGGAAATCGGAAACACCGACTTGAACACCGACTGCAGACCGTTGTCGCCGCTGCGGCCGCCGGGCGGCTCTTTGACCATCAAAAAGTCGTCGTACGAGCTTTTTTGAACCTCGATCAGGTTCGGCATCTTGGCCACTTCTTGAGCCGTGCCGAACTTCTTGCGAATGCGCTTGCGGCCGTAGATCGTCTCAACCATGTCCGCTCCTGAAGGTCCGCGGGTGGGGCGCCCGCATTCTGCTATGCGAGGGTCGACCTCGCCGGGGTGTGAGCCGTCCGTAGGTGACGGCGGCTTGCCGGAAAACCCCTTGATGGTCGTCGTGGACGAAGCGTCCAGCCGGACCGGCGATCAAAGAGCCTTGCGGAAAGCCGCAGGTGGCAGCCCCAGCCCTCGCGAGGAGAGCTGGAGCCGCCCGTGGCGTTACTTGACTTCGACGACAGCGCCTTGGTCTTCGAGCTGCTTCTTGATCTTGGCAGCTTCGTCCTTGGAGATGTTCTCCTTGACGGCCTTGCCACCGGCCTCGACGAGGTCCTTGGCTTCCTTGAGGCCCAGACCCGTGATGGCGCGGACTTCCTTAATGACGTTGATCTTCTTGTCGCCACCGCTCTTCAAATACACCGTGAACTCGGTCTGAGCTTCGGCAGCAGGAGCGGCCGCAGCGGCTGGGCCAGCAGCGACTGCAACGGCAGCAGCAGCCGAAACGCCCCACTTCTCTTCGAGCATCTTGGCAAGGTCGGCAGCCTCGAGAACGGTGAGTTTCGAGAGATCGTCAACGATCTTGGAGAGATCGGTCATATGTGTGTTCCTTCATTTCGTTAAGTTCGAGCCAAACGATGTGCGGGCGGCCGTGTATCGGCTTGGCCCGCGTGCGGATTGGTCACGCGCCGTGAGACGCGAAACGCTGAGGTTTAGGCGCTCTCTGCCTCTGCTGCCTCGGGGGCAGCCCCTGCTTGGGACGCCTTCGCTTGAATGACGCGTGCGAGCTTGGCACCCGGTTCCGCAACGGTCCGCGCGATCTTGGTCGCTGGCGCGTTGAGGAGACCGATGAGCTTGGCGCGCAGTTCATCGAGCGAGGGTAGGTCGGCGAGAGCCTTGACGCCTTTGGCGTCGAGAACACTGGTCCCGAGACCACCACCGATGACCACGAGCTTGTCGTTCGTTTTGGCGAACGCTGCTGTGGCTTTGGCGGCAGCAACCGGATCCTTTGAATAGGCAAGGATCGTCGGCCCGGTGAAGAGCGGGGTAAGCCCTTCGAATTCGGTGTTCTTCAACGCCAGTTTGGCGAGGTTGTTTTTGACCACTCTAACCGTACCGCCGGCTTCCTTCACCTTGCGGCGGAAGTCGGCGGATTGAGCGGCCACCAACCCGGTATTGTGGGCGACGACGACTACGCTAGTGTCTTTGAACACCGCGTTCATCGTCGACACGAGCTCAGCTTTCTGGGCTCTGTCCACGTTTGCCTCTCCGTTCGTTGCCGGCCCCGGGGAATCCGGGGTCGAGCGGGTTGCACCTGCCGCCGACCCGGCCCGGGAGAACCCGGTCCATCGCGGCGACGCTGATCCTGTCCGTCCGCGTCGCGACCTCGGGTGAGGGCGGCACGGTGCTGACCCAGAAGGCTCGAACCTCAGCGCGGGAGGGCATCAGCCCGGCCGCAAATCGATCCGTCGTCTCCTGTCTCATGCCGGCTCCGAAGTGGATTTATGCGGATCGAGCGAGCCCGGTCCGCACCGGCAATCTTGGACAGACTTCGGTGGCATGCGGGTCGCCCCGCCGCCACCACGACACCGGCGAGCAGAACGCCCGCGCGCCGGAATTCCATCACGTCCAGTCCGCTTCATCACGACCCGGAACGACCCGGAACGACCCGGACGCGCTTAGCCCTGGGTGGGCGTCGCCGACATGACGCTCGACTGGTCGACCTTCACACCTGGTCCCATCGTCGAGGAGACCGAAACGCGCCGGACGTAGTTGCCTTTCGACGTGGCTGGCTTCTGCTTCAGCACCGCGTCGATGAACGCGCGGATGTTCTGCACGAGAGCTGCTTCCGTGAAGCTCGCCTTGCCGATGCCAGCGTGGACGATGCCAGCCTTCTCGACGCGGAACTCGACCGCGCCGCCCTTGGCACCGCGCACCGCACCCGCAACATCCATGGTCACCGTGCCGACGCGCGGGTTCGGCATCAGACCACGTGGTCCGAGCACCTTGCCGAGGCGGCCGACGAGACCCATCATGTCCGGCGTCGCGATGCAGCGGTCGAAGTTGATCACGCCCTTACCGACGCTTTCGACGAGATCCTCGGCACCGACGATGTCCGCCCCGGCAGCCTTGGCTTCTTCGGCCTTGGCACCACGGGCAAACACGGCAACGCGCGCCGTACGGCCGGAACCGTTCGGCAGGTTGCAGACGCCGCGGACCATCTGGTCTGCCTGCTTGGGGTCAACGCCCAAGTTCAGCGCGACTTCGATCGTCTCGTCGAACTTCGCCTTGGCACGCGCCTTGACGAGCTTGATGGCCTCTTCGATCGGGTAAGCCT